>JAESGW010000156.1_pt1 | contig 144605 bp, 131 predicted proteins | sample 9269791 | NCBI WGS metagenome assembly JAESGW01 (sample SAMN16773120, study PRJNA677053) | algae metagenome | isolation source: Aphanocapsa lilacina HA4352-LM1 and co-occurring heterotrophs from near cave... | place: USA: Maniniholo cave, near Haena, Kauai, HI | collected 2009-07-28
GAGGCCACCGCGCGGCTGCTCTCGCCCCTCGCAACAGCCGCTACCACGCGTTTACGCAGATCGTTGGAGAGCGGTTTGACCATCCGATATTGGCCTCCCATCCAGCCAGCATCTTGAATCACAATCCGCCCGACTACGGAATCCCTCTCGATTCAATTAATCTGTGAACCGCTCTAGCGTCTCTGGAATACTGGATCCCCGCCTTCGCGGGGACGACAAGCTTACGCGCGTGAAAGGAATTGGGCGTTGCGTTACTGACCTACGACGACTTCACTGATCTGGATGACCGGAGACAGGTCCGTGTAATTGGGAATGTCTCCCATGATCTCCTTGGCATGCGGTCCAAAACCGTTCTGGAAGGCTTCGACAGTGTCGCAGTAGATGTGACACATCCCGACATAGGTGGCGGGAGCGCCGGGTGCTCCACCTGCGAGGCCCTTGTCGATCGTGTAGAATTTGCAGTTATCGCCCAGGCGCGCCTTCACCAGCGGCATATGCTTGTCCTTGTAGTACGTGTGGTCGAAGCGGGCGCCGGGCGTATTGGGATACATAACGCTTACCTTGATCATGGTTGCCTCCCTGTTTTGACGTTCGCCGCTTGACCTCCGGCGTCAACCGAAATCTGCGTCAGTTTTGCCGATACTGCAACCACGGAGCGTCGGATGGTCCAACGACCGACATTCCGCTCTGTTGCAGTGCACGAACCTGAAGATGGCGCTTTTCAGACAGCGCAGCCGGCAGAAGTAATCTTCGCCGTCGAGAGAAATCAGCGTCGTGGCCAGCGCAGCCGACGCGATGACGACGGGTTGCGAGAATCGAAGTCGGGAAAAAGTAGCAATCCTTCGGAACGGATCCGTGTAGCAAGGGTTAGAGCTATCAAGACGACAAACAACAAGGAAAAGCCCGATGCTCGTCAGATCAATCGTTGTCGCTACAGCCCTTGCCCTCGGCGGTTCGGCATTCGCGCAAGGCGTCTCCGAAAAGACGCCGGGACACAAAATGCAGGGGGCGACCAAATCGACCGCGCCCGGAGCATCGGAGTATGCGCCAGGACACAAAATGCAAAAAGCCACGAAATCAACGGCGCCGGGAGCTTCTGAATATGCGCCTGGAAAGCAGCAGACGACCGGCAGCAACTCCAGACGGTAACCGGCCAGCCTTCATCTTCGGAGGCTCTTTCATTCGATTGCAAGAGCACATCGATGAAAATGATGGGGCAGGCAGCAGGTGGAGTGTCTGCCATGGTGATACCGCGCGATCGCGTACGTCCCGCGTCGTCGTTGGAAGAGCGTCTTCTGAGGTTTGCCCGGGAAGTCCGCGCCGCAGCCAACCTCGTTGCGCCGGGCCGCGAACAGGACCAACTGCTCCGCAAAGCGCTCAAGGCGGAATCGCTGGCAATCGCTGCTGGCCGGCTGGCCGAGTGATGACGCCGGACTTCAGTCCGCGACGTGCCACGGCTTCAATGGCACATCGACCGGAGAGTGCGATGCCTCAATACCGCGCGTATATTCTGGATTCCGCCGGAAACTTCTTCGGTCCGCCGCATGAGATGGTCTGTCAGGACGACGAGGCGGCGATAACGAAGGCCTGGTACCTTACCGGTTACGGCGTGGAGGTGTGGCAAGGCACCCGCCTTGTCATGCGCTTGCCTGCCCGATCTCCGGGATCTGCCTCCGAGGAGAACTCCGGGGGTAGCTCAGCCACGTAGAGCTTTTGTCAGTTGCCTCCCTCCGCACCCGCCGCCCGGCTCTAGAACGGAAGAAAGACCGGAACGAGCAGCACGCTCACGATGGCGGCGATGATCGAGAACGGCGTGCCCACCCTGGCGAAATCGCCGAAACTGTATTGCCCGGGACCCACGACCAGCGTGTTTACCGGCGAGGAGATCGGCGTCATGAAAGCGGTGGAAGCCGCCAGCGCGATGATCATGGCGAACGGATAGGGCGAGGCGCCGAGGTCCTTGGCGATGGCCAGCGCGACCGGCGCCATCAATACGGCGGTGGCGGTGTTGGAGATGAACAGGCCCAGCGCCGCGGTGATGACGAACAGGGTCGCCAAAACCAGGCGCGGCGCGGCTTCTCCGACCAGGCCGACGACCGCGTCGGCAGCGAGATCGACCCCTCCGGTCCGTTGCAAGGCCAGCGAGAACGGCAGCATGCCGACGATCAGGATGAGGGTCTTCCAGTTGATGGAGCGATAGGCGCTGTTGAAATCGACGCAACCCAATAACCCCATCAGCAGGCAGCCGATCAGCGCGGCCTGGACGTTTGGTATTAATCCGCTGACCATCAGCACGACGACCAGTCCGAGCACGGCCAGCGCGTGGGGCGCCCGCCGGGCAGCGGGGAGAACTTCCTCCAGTTCCAGGGGCATGTTCAGGACGACCACATCCTCGGTGTGGGACTGGAGATCCCCAATGTCGGACCAGAAGCCGAACAGCAGGAGCGTATCCCCGACCTTCAGCCTTTCCTCCGGCAGGCCGTGCATGACAACGTTGTTGCCGTGCCGCAACCCGATGACGGTGAGGCCGTATTCGGAGCGTATCCGGGCTTCGCGCACGGTTTGGCCGATCAGCGCGGAATCGGCCGGCAGGATGACTTCCGCCGCGCCGATCTCCTGCGAGCGGTCGGAAAAATAGTTGCCGATCTCACCGAGCGGACGCGGCTCGAGGTTCAGCGACTGCCAGCATTCGTTGGCGCCGTCGTTCGAGATGTCGACGTCGGCGAGCAGCACGTCGTTGGCCTGCAGTTCGGTCTGCGCGGTCGGACGTAGCACTTCGGCCGCAAACCCCGTCCCACGCTCGATGGCGAGAAGGTTCACGCCCGCGGCGCGGAGCGACAGTTCGTCGACGCGCTTACCCACCAGCGCCGAGCCGGCACTGACGTGTCCGCGCTTTTCGCGATCGGCGAGGCCGTATTGCTCGATCCAGCGCTGGAGGCTTGGGCGTCGGTCCGCCTTGGCGGTCGGACGCTTCCCGGGGAGCAGGCCGCGAGCGAACAGCATGTAGACGATGCCGAGCGCGAGCAGCGGCAGCCCGAACGGGGTGAAGCTGAAAAAGTTGAAGCCTTGCGCTCCCTGCCGGATCAGTTCGGCATTCACGACCAGGTTGGGCGCCGTTGCCACCAGCGTCAGCATGCCGCTGATCAGCGCGGCGAAACTCAGCGGCATCATCAGCCGGCCTGGCGACATGCCGCGATTTTGCGAGATGCGCAGCACCACCGGGATGAAAATGGCAACGACAGCCGTCGAACTCATCAGCGAGCCGAGGCCGCCGACGGCCGCCATCAGCAGGATCAGCAGACGGTTCTCGCTGTTGCCGGCCGTAGCATCGAGCCAATCGCCGAGCCGCCGCGCGACGCCGGTTCGCACCAGGCCTTCGCCGATGACGAACAGCGCGGCGATCAGCACGATCGAGGAGTCGGCAAACCCCGCCAACGCCTCGTTCATGGTGATGACTCCGGTGAAGGGCATCGCGACCATCACGAGTAGCGCGACGGCGTCCATGCGGGGCCGGTTGACGACGAACATCGCGATTGCGGCTGCGAGCATGAGCAGGATGAGGGCGAGTTCGAAACTCATCAGGACCTCTTTCCATCGGCGGCGGTGCCTAGCCACCGATCTGCAAGTTGGCTACCGTCGTCCATCGTAGAGGGTGTCCGGCGCTCGGACCATCGAGCCCGCCAGATGCAATGGAGTCAATCCGGTCGCAGGAGGCTCGTATGGCGAAAATCGGCATCGTGCACACCACCGAATATACCTACCGCAACCCGGTAGGCCTGCTGCGGCACAAACTGATGGTGCGGCCGGACGAGAGCCACGATCTGCGCCTGCACAGCGCGATGCTGAAGGTCGAGCCGGAGCCGAAGGCGATCTACTGGAAGCACGACGTCTTCAACAATTCCATCTGCTACCTCGAATGGCCGGAAGCGCTAAGGACCAAACGGCTCAGCATCGTGTCGACGCTCGACATGACGCATCATCCCGATGGCCAGCCGCTTCCCCGCTATAGCCTCGACGCGACCGCCGAGGTGTTTCCATTTTCCTATGCCGCCCACGAGATTCCCGATCTCGCGCGCCTCGCCGAACGCCAGATGCCGGACCCCGAGCGAAAGGTCGACGCCTGGGCCCGCCGTGTTGCGTCGGAAGTGGAGGGCAAGCAGACGCTGCGCGTGCTGGAAGCGATGACGCACGCGATCAAGAAGGAGTTTCGCTACAACGCGCGCTACGAGGAGGGCACGCAGACGGCCGCCCAGACCGTTGCGCTCGGCTCCGGCACCTGTCGCGATTTTGCCGTGCTGATGATGGAAGCGCTGCGCAGCTTTGGCCTCGCTACCCGTTTTGTCACCGGCTATCTGTACGACGACGCTTCCGGTACCACCGTGGGCGGCGGCAGCACACACGCCTGGTGCAGCGTCTATCTGCCCGGCGCAGGCTGGACCGAGTACGATCCGACCAATGGCCTGATAGCCGGCTCCAACCTCATCCGCGTGGGCGTGACCCGTGAGGCGGAGCAGGCCAGCCCGATATCGGGCGGTTTCGTCGGAAATGCGGACGATCCGACCGGGCTGCACGTGGACGTATCGGTACATGCCGCGCCGATGGCCTGAGCGTACGCGGTGCGATTGGCCGGGCGGGAACCAAGACTGGCATAGGGAATTATATAGCCCTCAAATGGATGGTAAGGTCTTGGATGCCGGAATAGGCCGAAACTTCCAATGTAGCGCGTTACGGGCGGCTGACGTGGGACCTGAAAACGCTGTTGGAAATCCGACTTCATTGACCTTCCTCGCCGGGGGTGGCGAGCTTGGTGCGGCAATGGCGTCGCTCGACTGGTCAAAATCTCCGCTCGGCCATCCCTCGCACTGGTCCCGATCGCTCAAAACCACCGTCGGAATGCTGCTGGCCGCGCAGGCCCAGATCGTTCTGTTCTGGGGCGCCGATTTCGTGGCGCTCTACAACGACGCCTACGCGCCTGGCATCGGCGACAAGCATCCACGCGCGCTCGGGCGGCCGGCGATCGAGAACTGGGGCGAGCTTTGGGACGACCTTGAACCGCTGCTCGCCGGCGTCCTCAAGACCGGAAAAACCTTCGCGGCCAAGGATCGTCCGTTCTACATCGAACGTCACGGTTACGGCGAGACCAGCTACTGGGACGTCTCCTATTCGGCCGTGCCCGACGACGACGGTTCGGTCGGAGGCGTGCTTTGCATCGTGTCCGATACGACCGAGCGTGTGCTTGGAGAGGCGCGGCTGCGCGCTAGCGAAGCGCGTTACCGGGAACTGGCTGCGACGCTGGAACAGCGGGTGGCCGAACGCACGGCCGAACGTCATTTGCTCGCCACCATCGTCGAAACGACCGACGGGCAGATTCAGGCGCTCGATCTCAACTATCGCTGGCTCGCCATCAACGCGGCCTGCGCGCGAGCCTATGAGCAGATCTACGGCAAGCGGCCGAAAGTCGGAGAGAGTCTGCAGGATTTTCTTGCCGACAGGCCCGAGCATCTCGCTGCGGCGAAGGCGATATGGGAGCGGGCGCTTGGCGGCGAGACGTTCACGAACATCGAAGAGTTCGGCGATCCAAAATTTGCCCGCCGTGTCTTCGAAATGAAATTCGAGAAGCTGCGCGCCACTGACGGCAGCCGGATCGGCGCGTTCCTGACGGGGCGCGACATTACCGATCGTTTGACGGAGCAGGCGCGGCTCGCGCAGGCCGAGGAGGCCCTGCGTCAGGCCCTGAAGATGGAAGCCATGGGTCAGCTCACGGGCGGCGTTGCCCACGATTTCAACAATTTGCTCACGCCGATTGTAGGCTCCCTCGATATGCTGCAACGAAAGGGTTTCGGCGGGGAGCGCGAACAGCGCCTGATCGCCGGAGCCGCGCAATCGGCAGAGCGGGCGAGGACGCTGGTCCAGCGCCTGCTCGCGTTTGCACGTCGGCAGCCGCTGCAGGCCGTTCCGGTCGACATCGGTCGGCTTGTTGCCGACATGGGAGATCTCGTTTCGAGCACGACCGGGCCGCAGATTCAGGTGATCGTGGATACGGCCGAAGGACTGCCGGCGGCGAACGCCGACCCGAACCAGATCGAGATGGCTCTCCTGAACCTGAGCGTGAATGCCCGCGACGCCATGCCCGATGGCGGCTCGTTGCGCATCTCGGCCACAGCCCAGACCATCGCAGGCGATCACAGGTCAGGATTGAACCTGGGCGCGTATGTCTGCCTTTCTGTCGCGGATACCGGGGTCGGAATGGACGAAGCGACGTTGGCGCAGGCGATCGAGCCGTTCTTCTCGACAAAGGGCGTAGGACAAGGGACCGGTCTCGGCCTGTCGATGGTTCACGGGCTCGCGTTGCAGCTCGGCGGGGCACTGACGATACAGAGTGCGCCGGGCGCTGGAACCACCGTGGAGCTCTGGTTGCCGGTCAGTCGTGCGGTCGCAGAGCCATTCGATGCCGCGCCCCAGCCAAAGCTGCAGCCTTCTGCTGTCGGCACGGCGCTGCTGGTCGATGACGAACCGCTGGTTCGAATGAGCACGGCCGAGATGCTTCGCGACCTCGGATATGGCGTGGTCGAAGCCAGTTCGGCCGAGGACGCGCTTGAGCGCGTCAACGACGGTCTTCGACCGACGCTGCTTGTGACGGATCATCTGATGACCGGCATGAGCGGCACGGATTTGGGCCTTGCGCTTCGCGCCAGGTTTCCCGGCATCCATATTCTCGTCGTGTCGGGTTACGCCAGAAACGAAGGCATCACGCCGGATCTGGCACGGCTGACCAAGCCGTTCCGAAGCGACGAGTTGGCGGCAAGCCTTGCCGACTTGTCCAAGGGAAAGCACTGGCCGGCGTAGAGGCGCGGCTAAGTCGCTCCCCGGATCTCACTGTTCATTCGGCGTCAAGGCGGCGATCGCGGACCAGCGCTCGTCAAAGTTCGCAGGTGCGAGTTCGTTCGCGTCGATCGTGGAGCCTTTCGAGAAGCTGGCGCCGTCGGTCGGGTGCGGTCGCTTGCTGATGGCGGTGGTGGCGACTGCGAGTAGAGCGATGGCCACGAACCCGGTAATCCTGCGATGCTTTGTCATCCGAACCTCCTGAAGGTCCCAAGCGCCCATTCTGGGTCAAGGGAACGTCGCGAAGGTCCAACAAGTGAGACGGCAGGTATGTGACGAAGCGCACAGATCGGATAAGGGGGCCTTCTCGTCCGGCCGGCATGAGGCCGGCCAGACATGGCGGGAATGAACGGCGAGATTCTACCGCTCGCCGGTCACGAGCCGGTAGGCGCCGCGCTCGAACGTGTCGTAGGCGGCCAGCGCCTTGGCGTCGGCGAACGGCAAATACTGCATCATGATCACGCCGGCGATGCCGCGGGCGGGATCGATCCAGAAGTAGGTGTTTTGATGCCGCCCCAGCTCAGGCTGCCGGGGGAGCGCTTGCCCTGCACCTGGTCCGCGGTGATGAGGAAGCCGAGCCCCCATTTGTCGCGGCCGTCTGCGATGAAGGTGAAGTCGGCGCTGCGCGGCAGCGCGCTCTTGTGCGCAGGGACCGTGACCGCGCCGATGTGGTTCTGGCCCATCAGCGCCACCGTCTCGGCCTCGAGCACGCGCGCCCCGTCCAGCGCGCCGCCGTTGAGCAGCATGCGCACGAAGCGCCCGTAGTCGTCGGCAGTGGAGGCGAGGCCGCCGCCGCCGATCGGCGCTGCGATGGTGAGGCCGAGCTGCGGCTTCTGCAGTTCGACCGCACCGTCCATGCGCTCGCCGCCGCGCTGCTGTTGCGCGACGAGGCGCGGACCCTTTGCCTCAGGCACGTTGTAGGAGGTGTCGTCCATCCTGAGCGGCGCAAAGATGTGCTGGCGGAAGTATTCTTCCAGCTTCTGGCCGGACACCACCTCGACCAGCCTGCCGACCACGTCGGTGCTGGTGCTGTAGTGCCAACGCTCGCCGGGATCGAACAGCAGCGGCCCGCCGAACGGATAGGTCTCGCCGGCGCGCGGCGTGAAATCGCGCCAGATCGGGCTGGTGAACGGATAGGCCAGTCCCGACGTGTGCGTCAGGAAGTGTCTGACGGTCGCCGGTCGCGATGCCGGGCGCAGCACGTAGGCCCCGCTGGCCGGGTCGAACGATTCGAATACCTTCAGGCCTGCGAGTTCGGGCAGGCATTTTTCGGCCGGGTCGTCGAGGCCGATGCGGTCTTGCTCGACCAGTTGCATCAATGCCACCGAGGTGATCGGCTTGGTCATCGAGGCGATACGAAACAGCGCGTCCGCCGTGAGCGGACGTCCGGTCGCGACATCGGCCACGCCGAACGCGCTCTGATAGAGCACGCGCTCGCGATCGGTGACCACCGCGACCACGCCCGGCACGTCCTTGCGCTCGACCGCCTCCCGCAGGCTGGTATCGAGGGCCTTAACTGCCGGTGAATTTTGCGTACCCGCGGTGCCGTCCAATGCAGTCATTCCAAACTCTATTCCGGATTGCCGATGTTCACTTTCAGGGTGCCGACGCCGTCGACGCCGCATTCGAGCTTGTCGCCGGGCTTGAGCTGGGAGACGCCGGCCGGCGTGCCCGTCATGATGATGTCGCCGGCGGCGAGCTTCACCTGCTGCGAGAGCTGCCAGATGATTTCAGGCACGTTCCAGATCAGTTCGGTGAGGTCGCCTTTCTGCGTCTCGGTGCCGTTCACGGTCAGCCAGATCTTTCCCTTGGCGGGGTGGCCGATCTTCGCGGCGGGCTGGATCGCGGAGCAGGGCGCGGAATAGTCGAACGACTTGCCGATCTCCCACGGCCGCTCCTTCTTGCGCGAGGCGATCTGGAGGTCGCGTCGGGTGAGGTCGATGCCGACCGCGTAGCCGTAGACATGGTCGAGCGCCTTGTCGGCGGGGATGTTGAGGCCGCCGCTCTTCATCGCGACGATCAGTTCGACCTCGTGATGCAGGTCCTTGGTCAGCGGCGGATAGGGAATGGTGGCACCATCGGGCACCAGCATGTCGGCATGCTTGGCGAAGAAGAACGGCGGCGCGCGCTCGTCATTGCCCATCTCGCGGATGTGCTCGAGATAGTTGCGCCCGACGCACCAGATGCGGCGAACCGGATAGGAGCCGGTCTCGCCGACGACGGGAAGCGAGGCTTGCGAAGGAGCGGGAATGACGTAGGAGGCTGCGGTCATGAAAGGGTCTCGACGGGTTGCAGTTGGAGAACGTGATGGAAGCCTTATGCGGTTGCGCTGATCGGCGTCAGGTTGGGTGTGCCGGCGTCGCGCTGCTGCAGTCGGAAGAACGAGGCGTAGCGGCCGCCGCGGCGCAACAGATCGTCGTGCTGGCCGCGCTCGACGATCTCGCCGGCCTCGACCACCAGAATGGCGTCGGCGTGCATGATGGTGTGCAGGCGGTGGGCGATGACGATGGTGGTGCGGTTTTGGCAGAGATGCTCGATCGCCTCCTGCACGGCCTTCTCGGATTCCGAATCCAGCGCGGCGGTGGCTTCATCGAGCAGGATGATCGGCGCGTTCTTGACCAGTGCGCGGGCGACCGCGATGCGCTGGCGCTGCCCGCCGGAGAGCTGCGTGCCGTGTTCGCCGACCGGGGTGTCGTAGCCCAGCGGAAAACCCATGATGAAGTCGTGCGCGCAGGCCGCCGTCGCCGCCGCCACGATCTCGTCCTGGGTGGCGCCGACCTTGCCGAAGGCGATGTTGGCGCCGATGGTGTCGCGGAACAGATAGACGTCCTGTCCGACATAGCCGGTCTGCGCGCGCAGCGAATGCCGCGACACGTCCGAGATCGTCTGGCCGTCGATCAGGATCGCGCCGCCGTTGACCTCATAGAGCCGCAGCAGCAGCGCCAGCACGGTGGACTTGCCGCCGCCGGACGGTCCGACCAGCGCGGTGGTCTTGCCGGGTTCGGCGACGAAACTCATGCGGCGCAGCACCGGCTCGCTTGGCCGGTAGCCGAACGTGACGTCGCGAAACTCGACGCGGGCATCGCTCAGCTTCAACGCCGGCTTGTCAGAGTCATCGGGCTCGCTCGGCGGGCTGTCGACGATTTCCAGGAGCTTGCGCGCGCCGATCAGATTGCTATTGAGCTCGATGTTGAGCCGCGCCAGCCGCTTGGCCGGCTCGTAGGCCAGGAGAAACGCGGTCAGGAACGAGAAGAACTGCCCGGGGGATGCGCCCATCGCGACCACACGGTAGCCGCCATACATCAGGCCGCCGGCGATCGCGAAGCCGCCGAGCGTCTCCATCAGCGGGCTGGAGCGGTTGGACACGCGCGCCATCTTGTTGGCGTTGCGCTCGACCGCGGTGATGCTGGCATCGATGCGCTCGCGCATCGCCTGTTCGAGCGTGAACGCCTTCACCGTGCGGATGCCCTGCAGCGATTCCTGCATCGTCTCCATGATGTCGGCGGTGCCGGAGAACTGGTTGTGGGCAAGGCCCTTGATGCGCTTCACCAGCTTGCGCAGCACGATCATCGCCGGCGGCGCCACTGCAAAGCCGAGCAGCGCCATCATCGGATCGGTCATCACCATGACGGTGACGAGCGCGATCAGCGACAGCAGATCGCGCCCGATGGCGTTGATCAGGAGGTTGAGCACCTGCGTCACCGACGTGGCGCCGGCGGTCAGCCGCGCCAGGAATTCCGATGAATGCCGCTCGGAGAAGAACGCGATGTTTTCGCTCATCAGCTTGGCGAACAGCGCTCGCTGGTTGTTGGCGAGGATCGCGTTGCCGATCTGCGACAGGATCACGGTGTGCCCGTAGGTCGCCGCGCCCTTGACGGTGAAGATGACGATGGTGACCAGCGACAGGATCGCAATGCCGCGCACATCCTTGTCGACATAGGCCTTGTTGATGACTTCACCGAGCAGGTAGGCGGAACCGCCCATGGTCGCCGCCGCAATCCCCATCAGCACGAATGCCAGCAGGTAGCGCCGCCAGTAGGCGAGCCCCTGTTCGGTGATGAGACGCCTGATCAGGACCGCCGCACCATAGGGATCGTCGGTGATTTTTCGGGGCGTTTCGCTTGGAAGTTCGGTCATCCGCGTTCCATTGACGGTGCCGGGCCGATGGGCCAGCGCGTCAGGGCTGCTGCGATGCCTCCATGCCTGCTAAAGCAGGGTTTTTCAAGCCAAATAAGTGCTTGATTTCACGCCGATTGCGCCTGCTGCGGAAGGCCGCGTTCGCGGAGCAGCTTCTCTTCCCAGATCAGCGCATGGGCAGCGATGGTGTCGAGATCGTCATAGCGCGGCTTCCAGTCCAGCGTGGCACGGAAGCGGCTGGTATCGGCGACCATTGTCATGATGTCGCCGGGCCGCCGCGGCGCGTACTGGACTGCAAAATTGCTCGACGAAACGCGACGGACCGCCTCCAGCGTTTCGAGCACGGAATAGCCGCGGCCGTAGCCGCAGTTCAGCGTGATCGAGCTGCCGCCGCCGCGCAGATACGAAAGCGCCGCGCGATGCGCCTGCGCGAGGTCGGAGACATGGATGAAGTCGCGGATGCAACTGCCGTCCCGGGTCGGATAATCCGTTCCGAACACGTCGACCTTGGCGCGTTGTCCGGTAGCGGCCTCGACCGCAATCTTCAAAAGATGCGTCGCGCCGACGGTGGCGAGGCCGACGCGTCCGAACGGATCGGCGCCCGCGACGTTGAAGTAGCGCAGCACCACATAGCTCATGTCGTGGGCGCTGGCGACATCGTGCAGCATGATCTCGGTCATGAGCTTGGACGAGCCGTAAGGCGACATCGGCCGCGTCGGCGCATGTTCCGGCACCGGTACCTGTTCGGGATTGCCGTAGACGGCGGCCGTCGATGAAAAGATGAAGCGCTTGACGCCGCCCTTGACCGCGGCATTCAAGAGACTCCGCGTCGTCATGGTGTTGTTGCGGTAATAGCCGAGCGGGTCGCGCATCGAGTCCGGGACCACGACGGAGCCGGCGAAATGAATGATGCTCTCGACGCCGTGCTGGGCGATCACGCCCTCGACGAGATTTTCGTCGCCGGCATCGCCGATGAACAGCGGCACGCCTTCGGGCAGGAAACTGGAAAATCCGGTGGACAAATTGTCGACCACGACGACGCTTTCGCGGGCTTCCACCAGCGCATGAACCATGTGGCTGCCGATATAGCCGGCGCCACCGGTGACGAGCACGGTCATCAGTTCAACTCTCCCATTTATTGGGAGCGATGCTAGGCGGGGGGCGGTGAAGAGGGAGTTTCGGCCCAGGTGAACTGTACAGGTGAACTGGCCACTATGCTTAATGTTGCGTATAGGAGCGTTCGGAAACGGAGCCGGGCGTGCCCATCGAGAACAATTCCAGCCGCGATCTGCAACTGATCGTGCCGAATCTGCACAGGCGTTACTCGGGCGTCACGGCGACCAACCGCATGGTGGCGCCGAAACTTGCCCGGATGTACCGGGCGGCGTGGCTCGGGCCGCACGCACCCGACGGCATCGCCCGCATGGGATTTGCGGATCTGCTGAAACTCTGGCGCCGCCGCTCGCCGTTGATCTGGCACGCGCGGCGCAATGACGAGATGATTGCGGGCGTCCTGCTGCGCACGCTCGGCTGGCCGCTGAAACTCGTGTTCACTTCCGCGGCGCAGCGGCATCACACCTGGCTGACGCGCTGGCTGATCCGGCAGATGGACGCGATCATCGCGACATCGGAACTGTCCGCCTCGTTTCTCAAGCGCGACGCCACCGTGGTGATGCATGGCGTCGACACCGATCGCTACGCACCGCCGACCGATCGCGCGGCGGCGTTTGCCGAGGCGAAGCTGCCCGGCCGCTACGCTATCGGCTGCTTCGGCCGGGTGCGCGCGCAGAAGGGTACGGACGTGTTCGTTGAAGCGATGTGCCGGCTGCTGCCGCGCTATCCTGATTTCACCGCTGTCATCGTCGGTGCGGTGGTGCCGGAGCAGCAGGGCTTTGCCAACGGGCTGAAGAAGCAGATCGAGGCGGCCGGGCTGGCGTCGCGTGTCGTCATCACGGGCGAACTCGAAATCGAGGAGGTGCAGCGCTGGTACCAGCGGCTGACGATCTACGCCTTCACCTCCCGCAACGAGGGCTTTGGGCTGACGCTGATCGAGGCGATGTCCTCAGGCGCGGCGCTGGTCGCGGCGCGCGCGGGCGCGGCCGAATTCGTGGTCGAGGACGGTGTGACCGGCGTGCTGGTCCCGCCGGGCGATGTCGATGCGCTGGCTGCCGCGCTGGAGCCCTTGATGCGCGATCCGGCTTCGGCAAATGCGATGGGTGAGCGGGCGCGTGTACGCGTCGTCGAAAGGTTCAGCCTTGATGCGGAGGCAAACGCGATCGCCGCGGTCTACCGGTCTTTGGGGTGAGTCACCAGCAGCCGCTGCGCGATCTCGGCGACGTAGGACGCGTCGATGTCGCGCATGCAGCGATGGTCGTTCATGGTGCAGACGGTGCGCTGGCAGGGCTGGCATGAAAGCTGCGATCTGGTCTGCAGCACCGTCGCCGCGAGACCGTTCAGCGGGGCCCACAGATAGGGGCTGGTCGGCCCGAAGATGCCCATGGTCGGCGTGCCGATCGCGGCCGCGATGTGCATCAGCCCCGAATCATTCGACATCGCGACACCGGCCGCCGCCATCGCCAGGATGCCGTTGCGTAAGTCGGTCCCGGTGAGGTCACGGACCCTGCTGCCTCCAGCGGCGACGATCTCCTGCGCCAGCGCCTTCTCGCCGGGGCCGCCGACCACCCAGACGTCGAGCCCGCGCTCGATCAACAGCCGTGCGGCTTCCGGGTAATAGGTCCAGCGCTTGGAGGCGCCCACCGAACCCGGGCCGAGCGCCACCGCAGGCCCGGTGCCGAGGCCATTGGCCTGGCGCCAGCGGGCCGTTTCCTCAGGCGGGACGGACAGTTGCGGCGCCGGCCATTCCGGCGGCAAAGCAGCCCGCGCGGGCAGCGCCAGCGCCGCATTCTTGTCGATGAAGCGCGGCAGGGCCTTCTCGCCCCAGCGCATCCGGTTGATCAGCCCGAATCGGGCTTCGCCGAAGAAGCCAACCCGCTCCGGGATGCCGGCCAGCGCCGGGGCAATTGCGGCCTTCCAGGTACGGGGCAGGACGAGGGCGGTTCCGTAGCCTTTGGCGCGCAGCTTCGCCGCCAGACGCCACTGCTTGCCCACCGCCAGCCGGCCCCGGGGCAGGTCCCAGACGATTCCGGCACGAACGCCCGGCATGTAATCGACCAGCGGCGCGCACAGGGAGGTCACCAGCAGGTCGACCGGCCGGTTCGGCCAGCGCTGCTTGAGGACGCGAACGACGGTATGTCCCCGGACGAAGTCGCCGATCCACATATAGGGGATGATCAGGATCGGCCGCGTATCGGCGGCATCCTCCAGCTCGATCCCGTTTTGTGAATACGAATTCATTTCTTGATATGCCTTGGGCGGGCGGTTTCGGCCCCGTCGGTAACTGCTCCGCGGCGGCGGGTAAAGTCGTGATCAGCCAAGTTGCCTGCCGCGCGGGTCTGGGGCAAAGCTGGCCGCTGAACAATCTAGGCAGGGGACGGCATGCTGCTGGTAACCGGGGGTGCCGGTTTTATCGGATCGAATGTCGTGGCCGCGTTGAACGACGCCGGCCGCGACGTGGCCGTGTGCGACGTGCTCGGCCAGGACGGCAAATGGCGGAATCTCGCCAAGCACCAGCTTGCCGATTTCGTGCCCCCGGCCGAACTGATGGAGTGGCTGAAGGGCCGCCGGATCGAGGCCGTGATCCATCTCGGCGCCATCTCGGAGACCACAGCGACCGACGGCGATCTGGTGATCGAGACCAATTTCCGCCTCTCGATGCGGCTGCTCGACTGGTGCACGGCCAATGCCACGCCTTTGATCTATGCCTCCTCGGCGGCGACCTATGGCGACGGCGAACAGGGGTTTCTCGACGATCCCTCGATGGAAGCGCTGAAGAAACTGCGGCCGATGAATCTCTATGGCTGGAGCAAGCATCTGTTCGACATGGCGGTGGCCGAGCGTGCCGCGCGCGGCGAACGGCTGCCGCCGCAATGGGCCGGGCTGAAGTTCTTCAACGTGTTCGGCCCCAACGAATATCACAAGGGCACGATGATGAGCGTGCTGGCGCGGCGCTTCGACGACGTCAAGTCCGGCCGTCCGGTGCAACTGTTCAAGTCCCACCGCGACGGGATCGCGGATGGCGACCAGCGCCGCGATTTCATCTATGTCGATGACGTCGTGCGCGTGACGATGTGGCTATTGGCTTCGCCCGGCGTCAGCGGGCTGTTCAACGTCGGCACCGGCACCGCGCGCAGTTTTCGCGACCTGATACTGGCGGCCTATGCCGCGCTCGGGGCCAGGCCGAATATCCAGTACATCGACATGCCCGAACAGATCCGCGACAGCTATCAGTATTTTACCCAGAGCGATGTCGGCCGGTTGCAGCGCGCCGGCTACAATGGCGGCTTCACCGCGCTGGAAGACGCGGTGGACAGTTACGTGAAGGGCTTCCTCGATCGCGCCGATCGCTTTCGCTGACGGGCTGAAGGTACACCCATGTTCGATTTTGAAGCCCTGAGCGAGGCGATCCGAAACCAGACCGTTCTTTGTGTTGGCGACCTCATGCTCGACGAATTCGTCTATGGCGAGGTGTCGCGCGTTTCGCCGGAGGCGCCGGCGCCGGTGATTGCGGTCCAGCGCAGCGAGACCAATGTCGGCGGCGCGGGCAACGTCGCGCGCAATATCGCCTCGCTTGGCGGACGCTGCATCTTCGTCGGCCTCGTCGGCGAGGACGAGGCAGGGGCCAGGCTGAAGGCGGAACTGGCGCGGGAAAGCCTGATCGAGGCCGTGCTGGTTTCCGATGCGAGCCGGCCGACGACGCGCAAGGTGCGCTTCGTATCCGAGCATTTTTCCACCCACATGCTGCGCGCGGATTGGGAGATGGCGCAGCCGGCGCCGCCTGCGAGCGAGCAAAGGCTGATCGACGCGATCCTGCCGCAACTCGCCCGCGCCGATATCGTGCTGCTGTCCGACTATGCCAAGGGCGTGCTGACGGCGCGGGTGATCCGCAACACCATCGACAACGCCAGAAAGCTCGGAAAGCGGGTGATCGTCGATCCCAAGAGCGCCAATTTCGCGATCTATCGCGGCGCGACGCTGCTGACGCCCAATCGCAAGGAATTTGCGGAAGCGACCCGCAGCCGCGCCGATACCGACAAGAGCATCGCCGACGCCGCGCAGGACGCAATGTATCTCGCCGATTGCGAGGCCATGCTGGTGACGCAGAGCGAGCATGGCATGACCTTGGTGGTGCGCGGCGGTGAGGCGATCCACGTGCCGGCGCTTCCAGTCAAGGTCCGCGACGTCTCCGGCGCCGGCGACACGGTCGCAGCCATGCTGGCGCTGACGCTGGCGGCGCGGGCCGATTGGGAGACGGCGCTGCGGATGGCGAATGCGGCGGCTGCGGTTGCCGTCGGCAAGAAGGGCACCGCCACGGTGATGCCGGCGGAACTGCGGCGCAAGATCCTGCCGCATGCATCATTAGCGGCGGAGGAAAAAATCGTGGCGGCGGGCGGTGACCTCGCCACGCATCTGGCGGAGTGGCGCCGGCAGGGACTGCGGATCGGCTTCACCAACGGCTGTTTCGACATCCTGCATCCCGGCCACGTCAAGGTGCTGACGGCCGCGCGCGGCGCCTGCGACCGCCTGGTCGTCGGACTCAACAGCGATGCCTCGGTGAAGCGTCTCAAGGGCGAGGACCGTCCGGTGCAGGATGAGCGCGCGCGCGCTGAAGTGCTGGCGGCGCTGGAAGCGGTCGATCTCGTCGCCTTGTTCGAGGAGGACACACCGATCGACCTGATCACGCGGGTCCGGCCGAGTGTGCTGGTCAAGGGCGGCGACTACACCCGCGAGCAGGTCGTCGGTCACGAAATCGTCGAGGCCACCGGCGGCGAGGTCGTGCTGGTCGATATTCTGCCGGGCCACAGCACGACGTCGCTGGTCGATCGTGCGCGGGGAGGGAAGCTGTGAGTGTGAGCGTCGAGGCCGCGCCGACGTCTCCGTTGCGGCGTTACTGGCGGGACCGGGCGCTGTGGACGACGATCGCGGATGTTTACGCCATCCTGACTGCACTCACGCTGCCGTGGTCGACCTCGCTGGTCGCCATCTTCATGGTGCTCTGGCTCGGCGCGGTGGTATGGGTGATGGATTGGCGCGCCTTCGGGCGGCTGCTTAAAAAGCCGGTCTGCTATCTTCCGCTGGCGTTGGTCGGTCTGGCCGTTGTCGGCACGCTCTGGTCTGACGCGGAGCGGGGCGCGCAGTTCAAGGCCATCAGTCCGACCCTCAAGCTCCTGGTGCTGCCGGTGCTGATCTATCATTTCGAGCGTTCATCGCGCGGGATGTGGGTCTTCATCGCATTCCTGGTGTCGTGTACCCTGCTGATGCTGATGTCGTGCCTGGTCGCGATCGAACCCAGCCTTTCGCTCAAGGCCCCGGGCGAACAGGGCGAAGGGCGCGGCATCTTCGTCAAGAATTACATCGCCCAGAGCCAGGAGTTCACACTATGCGCGGTAGCACTGGCCTATCCGGTGATCAGTCTGCTGCGGTCGAACCGGATCTGGCAGGCGCTGGCGCTGGGCGCGGTCTCTCTCGGATTTCTCGCCAACATGGCGTTCGTGACCGTCTCGCGGACGGCCATTGTCACGATGCCGATCATGGTGGGCGTATTTGCGCTGCTGCACCTGAAGCGTCGAACCAGCCTGATCCTCGTCGGCGTGATGCTGGTGCTGGGCGGCCTGCTCTGGTTTGCCACGCCTGACCTGCGATGGGGACCCCAACGCCTGCTCAGGGATTACCAGTCCTACAAGTCCAACGAGCAAGTGACGTCGGTCGGGCAACGGCTGGAGTTCTGGCAAAAATCGCTCCGGTTCATTTCGGAGGCGCCGATCATCGGCCACGGAACGGGCTCGATGCGCGGGCTGTTCGAGCGGGCTTCGACCAACGGCGAACGCCGTGATCAGGTGATTGCCAATCCACACAACCAGACGTTGAGTGTCGCGGTGCAGTGGGGTATGGTCGGGGTCGTCCTGTTATACGCCATGTGGCTGGTGCATCTGCTGCTGTTTCGTGGCGAAGGGCTCGTCGCGTGGATCGGATTGCTGGTCGTCGTGCAAAACATCTTCTCCTCGCTGTTCAACTCTCACATCTTCGATTTCCACGAGGGGTGGATGTACGTTCTCGGCGTCGGCGTCGCCGGCGGCATGATACTGGCTGCCAGGCAGCGGGACCTTTCGACGGCACCGGCGCAACCGTAATGGCCGCTGTGCGGAAGCGGCGAGACAGGGGAACCTGTGGAACCGTTCGGCCATGATCGCTGGCATGCCCGCCGCAGATGAGCTATCAGCGGGCGCGCGATGTCGCGCGAATCCCCTGATTTTCCGCAGCCGGTCATTGGAATGACGCCGCTTTCGCAACTGACCCGTCGCAACTACCTGATCGCAACGCATGATGCGCTGGCGACGGTCTTTGCGCTGCTTGCCAGCTTCTATCTGCGCTTCGAGGGCGGCGAGGCTTTTTACGCGCGCCTGCCGCTGTTGCTGCGAATCCTGCCATTCTTCGTCATCTTCAGCGTGATCATCTGCTACGTCTTCAACCTGACGACGACGAAATGGCGTTTCATTTCGCTGCCGGATGCCTTGAACATCCTGCGTGTGGCGACCGTCCTGGCGGTCGGGCTGATCGTGCTGGACTACGCCTTCCTCTTCGGCGCGACGAACCCCAAGGCGCCGGTGCTGTTCGGCCGCATAACGATCATCCTTTACTGGTTCCTCCAGGTTTTTGCGCTGAGCACGCTCCGATTCGGTTATCGCTATTTTCGCTACACGCGCGTCCGCCGCCATGCCCAGACCGAAGGGGCGTCGTCGACACTGCTGGTCGGCCGCGCCGCCGATGCCGAGGTGCTGCTGCGCGGGATCGAGAGCGGCGCCGTCAAGCAGCTCTGGCCGGTCGGCGTACTGTCGCCGGCGGCCTCGGACCGCGGGCAGTCGATCCGCAACGTGCCCGTGCTCGGCGGCATCGACGATGTCGAGGATGTGATCCGCGACTATGCCGGGCGCGGAAAGCCGATATCGCGGCTGGTGATGACTCCTTCGGCTTTCGAACCCGAGGCGCGTCCCGAAGCGGTCCTGATGCGCGCGAAGCGGATGGGCGTGCTCGTCAGCCGTCTGCCGTCGCTCGAAAGCGGCGACGTGCCGAGGCTGACCAATGTCGCGGTCGAGGACCTCCTGCTGCGGCCCAGCCAAAAGATCGACTACGCGCGCCTGGAAAACCTCGTGAAGGGCAAGGCGGTCATCGTGACCGGGGGCGGGGGCTCGATCGGCTCCGAAATCTGCGACCGGATTGCGACGTTCGGCGCTTCGCGGCTGCTTGTGATCGAGCATTCGGAGCCGGCGCTTTACGCGGTGACCGAAGCGCTGGCCGAGCGAGCCACCGGCGCCGTGATCGAGGGCCGCATCGCGGACATCCGCGATCGCGAGCGGATCATGCGCCTGATGGGCGAATTCAAGCCCGACATCGTGTTCCACGCAGCAGCCCTCAAGCACGTGCCGATCCTGGAGCGCGACTGGAGCGAGGGCGTCAAGACCAACATCTTCGGATCCGTCAACGTCGCCGATGCGGCGTTGGCGGCAGGCGCCGAAGCCATGGTGATGATTTCGACCGATAAGGCGATCGAACCGGTTTCGATGCTGGGCCTGACCAAGCGTTTCGCCGAAATGTATTGCCAGGCGCTCGACCATGACCTGATGACGCAGTCCGTCGGCAGGCCGCGCATGCGCCTGATCTCGGTGCGGTTCGGCAACGTGTTGGCGTCCAACGGGTCGGTAGTGCCGAAATTCAAGGCGCAGATCGAGGCGGGCGGTCCCGTCACGGTGACGCATCCGGACATGGTTAGATACTTCATGACCATCCGCGAGGCTTGCGACCTGGTGCTGACCGCAGCGACCCACGCGCTGGCGCCGGCGCGGCCGGATGTGTCGGTCTATGTTCTCAACATGGGGCAGCCGGTCAAGATCGTGGATCTCGCCGAACGGATGATCCGCCTGTCCGGTCTGGAGCCGGGCATCGACATCGAAGTGGTATTCACCGGCATGCGGCCGGGCGAGCGGCTGAACGAAATCCTTTTTGCCACCCAGGAGCCCACGGTCGAGATCGGGATCGCCGGCATCATGGCCGCCCGGCCGAACGAACCGCCGATGCAGACCTTGCGAGAATGGCTCGCGGCGCTGGAGGACGCGATCGCAAGGGAAGACCGCTCCACCATCCGCGCGGTACTCAAGGATGCCGTGCCGGAGTTCGGAACGAACGCCGCCTAGAGCCTGTTCCGTTCCGATTGAATCGGAACGGGGCTCTAGCGCCTGCGCGAAAAACGCCACAACAGAAGTGCGGTGGCGATGCCGCCGATGACCAGCAGCAGGGCTGAGATCGTGGTCGACGATGCCATCGCTGAGCCGGTCGCCAATAAGGCCAGCACGACATTGAGCGCGAATACCTCGCCCACCACGCGCGACACCGAAAAGCCGTTGTCGGTGGCGCGCTGGTAGAAGTGCGAGCGGTGTGCCGCCCAGAACGGTTCGCGCCGCGCCATCCGGCGCAACAAGGTGACGGTCGCATCGGCGAGATGATAGAGAGGCAACAGCAGCGCCGCGGCAAATTGCTGGTGCCAGGCAAGCTGCAGCAGGAGCCAGCCGACCAGCAGGCCGATCGGCAGGCTGCCGACGTCGCCGAGAAAGATCTTCGCCACCGGCCGGTTGAACGGGGCGAAGCCGAGCATCGCGCCGAACAACGCCGCGGCGACCAGGGTCGTCGATGCCGGAAGGTCGCTGAGCCAGCCAAGCAGCACGACCGTGCCGGTGATCGGCACGATCTCTGCCACCGTCATCAGGTCCAGTCCGTCCATGAAGTTGACGAGGTTCACGAACCACAGCCCCGCCAGCAGCAGCAGGGTGCGTTCGAGCCAGAGCGGGCAGGCCGGCACGATCCGCAGGCTTTCCGGCGCAGCAAGGATCACCGCGGCGACCGCTGCTCCCTGCAGCAGCAGCCGCGGCAACACTGGAATCGAACGGACGTCGTCGGCAAAACCCACGGCCGCGATGAACAGCGTCGCCGCGAAAACGGCGAGGGGAATTCCGGCATCAACGGTGCCGACGAGTGCGATGGAAGCTGCGGCCACGACCAGCGTGGCTGCGACGACGGCGATGCCCGCGCCCTGCGGGGTCGGGATGCGATGGGAAGACCGTGCGTTCGGCCTTGCGAGTGCGACCCGCAGCAGCAGCGGCCGGATCGCCGATGTCATGACGCCCGACAGCAGTCCGGCCGCGACAGCCGCGGCAAACGTCAGCAGTAATTGCGAATTGGCCATTCGACCCGACGTGGAAGATGACGTGAAGCTACTGTGAAGGCTATTCTTGAGGCTATTTGGGAGCCTCGATCGGCACCGTTCCCTGCGCGGCCTTTTCGGCACTGAGAATCCACACCACGCCGCCGATCGCGCCGACGATGAAGGATACCGCGCCGAACAGCAGCGAGATATTGACGCCTTCATTGGCCATCAGGCCGGCATATCCGAACGCCAGTCCCATGGTGGCCTCGCGAACTCCCCAGCCGGCAATCGAGATCGGCAGCATGGTGATCAGCATCACTGGCGGGATCAACTGGAAAATCTGGCCGAACACCACGGGTGCGTCGATCGATTGCACCACGCACCAGGCAATGACGACGGTAAGCACGTGCACGAGCAGCGACAGCACCGCAACCTTGGGGCCGTGGGCGCGGCTGAACAGCACGCGGTTGGCGATGACTGAACAGGCGTGAATGTGATGGGTTCCCCACCAGCGCTTCAGCCACGGCCAGTGCAACCTCCCGAGCACGAGGAATCCGAGACCGCCGGCAAGGGCTGCGAAGTCGACGAACAGCAGCGCCGACCTGCCGTGGGAATCGGCAATCAGGCGATAGCTCCAGGGCAGGCTGGCGACGATGATGACGGCAAGCGCAATCAGGCCGATCGCACGGTCGACGAAGATCGAATAGGTCGCTGCCCGCCATCCGGCGCCCGTACGCGCGACGAGCCACAGCCGCACCGCGTCACCACCGATCGAGGACGGCAGCGTCTGGTTGAAGAAGGTTCCGATCACGTTGAAGCGCATCGCCTGTTTGGTAGGCAGTGGCGCCCCGCACTCCGCACCGATCACACGCCACCGCAACACGCCGACCAGAATCTGCAGGAACGTGACGGCAATCGCGAGCCCGATCCACCCCAGGCTGGAAACGTCGAGGCGCGAAGCCAACTCGGCCAAGTCTACCTTGCGCAGCGAGAAATACAGCAGCGCCGCCGAGACGAGAATCTTCAATAACGAAACCAGGATCCGGCGCATCTCGCCCGTGCTTGGGTTTGAGAGAGGTAAACAGCGCAAATTCGGCGCCATGCGTCGAACTTCGCCGCCTTGGTATGGTTTTCGGACCGGTCTGGCAATAGCCGCGCCGGTAGGTATTGCAGCCCCCTCGACGTGGCGGGTAAAGAGGCGCGGGTGGAACGGCAGGCGCAAGCGGCGCCAGGTGTGAGGACATGATGTCGGATCAATCCATACTGGTCACCGGAGCTGCCGGCTTCATCGGCTTCCACGTTTCCCGCGCGCTGTTGGCCGCAGGCCGGACCGTGGTCGGTCTCGACAATCTCAACAGCTATTACGATCCGGCGCTGAAGCAGGCCAGGCTGGAAATTCTCCGCGGCGAGCCGCGCTTCGCGTTCGAACAGATCGATCTCGCCGATCGCGCTTCAATCGAACACCTGTTTGCCAGGCACCGCTTTCCAAGAGTGGTCCATCTCGCGGCGCAGGCCGGCGTGCGTCATTCGATTGATCATCCGCACGACTATGCCGACGCCAATCTGGAAGGCTTTCTCAATGTGCTGGAAGGCTGCCGGCATCACGGATGCGGCCATCTGGTCTATGCATCGTCGTCGTCGGTTTACGGCGCCAATACCAAGCTGCCGTTTTCGGTGGACGACAGAACCGATCGGCCGATCAGCCTCTACGCCGCCACAAAGAAGGCCAACGAACTGATCGCGCATTCCTACAGCCACCTTTACCGGCTTCCAGCGACGGGATTGCGCTTCTTTACCATTTACGGCCCGTGGGGGCGGCCCGACATGGCGATTTTCATGTTCACCAGGGCGATCCTGGACGGCACGCCGATCAGGCTCTTTAACCATGGCCGGATGCGTCGCGATTTTACCTTTGTCGACGATGTAACCCGTGTCGTATCGCGGCTGGTCGACCAGGTGCCCGCCGACGGCGGCCCGGCCGCCGGCGCGCCGGCAAAAATCTACAATGTCGGCAATAATCATCCGGAAGAACTCACCCATGTGGTAGCCGTTCTGGAGCAGGAACTCGGCCGCCGGGCGGTCAGGGAGATGTTGCCGATGCAGCCCGGAGACGTTACCGAGACCTTCGCCGACGTCGCGGAACTCATGCGCGACACGGGCTTCAGGCCGCAGACATCGATCGAGGATGGCCTTCGCGCGTTTGTCGCCTGGTATCGCGACTACCACAGGATCTGAGACGCCGATGAATCGACGAATTATCCCTCTGATCATGTGCGGCGGCGCCGGGACGCGGCTGTGGCCGGCATCGCGCGAAGTGCATCCGAAGCAGTTTCTGTCCCTGTTCGGCGCGCGCTCCACGTTCCAGGATACGCTGTTACGGGTTTCGGACGCTGCGCTGTTCGAGCGGCCGGTCGTCATCACCAACAACGCCTATCGCTTCATGGTGCTCGAACAATTGGCGGAGATCGGCCTTGAGGCCGACGTGCTGCTGGAGCCGATGCGGCGCGATTCCGGGCCGGCGATCGCAGCCGGCGCCGCCTTCGCCCAGGCGCGCGACAAGGACGCGATCGTGCTGGCGCTTGCCGCCGATCACGTGGTTGCCGACACGGCAGCGTTCCTCGCCGCGTGCCGCGAGGGCCTTGCCGCGGCGGAAACCGGACACATCGTGACGTTCGGCGTACAGCCCGAACGCGCCGCCACCGAATACGGCTACATCAATCCCGGCGAGACCATTTCCGGCAAGGTCCGCGCGGTCGCAAAATTCGTCGAGAAGCCGGATCCGGCAACCGCGGCCGACTACGTCAAGTCGGGTTATCTCTGGAACAGCGGCAACTTCATGTTTCGTGCCGCGGTCCTGTCGGATGAATACCGCAAGCTCGATGCCGCAAGCGTGCAGGCCGTGACCGATGCGGTGGCGAAAGCTGGAAGCGATCTCGGATTCGTCAAGCTCGACGAGGCAGCGTTCGGATCGGCGAAATCGATCTCGATCGACTACGCGGTGATGGAAAAGACTTCGCGCGCCGCCGTGGTGCCGGTCGCATGCGGCTGGTCCGATGTCGGCTCATGGCACGCGGTGTGGGAATTGTCCGACAAGGATGGCAATGGCAACGCGGCGCGCGGTGTCGCCGTGTTCGAGGATTCCCGCAACTGCAACGTCTCGACCGACCGCGCGCTGGTGGCGCTGGAAGGCGTCGACGACCTCGTGGTGGTCGCGACCCAGGACGCCGTGCTGGTGAGCCGGCAAAAGGACGCCAACGGGTTGAAGCGGCTGGTGGCGAAACTGAAGAGCGTGGCGCCGCAGGTGACGGAAGAGCACATCAGGGTGCACCGGCCCTGGGGCTCCTATCAATCGGTCGACAATGGCGACCGTCACCAGGTCAAGCGGATCGTCGTGAAGCCGGGCGGCCGGCTCTCGCTGCAGAAGCACCATCACCGCTCCGAGCACTGGATCGTGGTGCGCGGCACGGCACAGGTGACGGTCGACGCAACGGTCAAGACCGTGCACGAGAACGAATCGATCTACATCCCGATCGGCGCGGTGCACCGGCTTGAAAACCCCGGCAAGATCCAGCTCGAGCTGATCGAGGTGCAGACCGGCAGCTATTTCGGCGAGGATGACATCATCCGTATCGAGGATGACTACCGCCGCACGTAAAGGGCGGTAGTTTTACCGGGCCGGCGGCCCAACTATCGCCAGGACTATGTAACTCTTTGAATCAAAACGTGTCCGGAAATGGTCGTTGGCATTCGCCACGTTTGTGGCGCCGTGCTAGAGAACGGCTGGGATGTTCGCGGGCACAATTCTGTTGGGGTCAATTTAGATGAGTTCCAGAGAGTCTGTATCGGGCGCAGCGGCCGATGCAAAACGCGCGCTGCGCGTCGGCGTCGTCGGCGCGGGCGTGATGGGCAGCAACCATGCCCGCGTGCTGGCGGGTCTGCCCGGCGTGACGCTGGTCGGTATCGTCGATCCGCTGCCGGAACATCGCGCGCGGGCCACGGCAATGGCCGGCTGCCCCGCGTTCGAGAGCCTGGACGAGATGTTCGACGAGGGCGTCGATGCGATCACCATCGCGGCGCCGACCCATCTGCATCACGAGATCGCGCTGGCCTGCATCACGCGAAACATCCATATCCTGGTCGAAAAGCCGGTCGCCTCCACGGTCCAGGAGGGGCAGGACATCGTCAACGCGGCGCGCAGCGCCGGCGTGACGCTGATGGTCGGCCATGTCGAGCGCTTCAACCCGGCGGTGGCTGCGATCAAGCAGGCGATCGCCGGCGAGGACATTCTTTCCATCGGCATCACCCGGGTCGGGCCGTTTCCGCCGCGAATGTCGAATGTCGGCGTCGTCATCGATCTCGCCGTGCACGATATCGACCTGATCCGATGGTTCACCGAGTCCGACATCGTCGAGGTGCAGCCGCAGCTGTCGAGCGCGGTGGCGGAGCGCGAGGACATTGCGCTGCTGCAATTCCGTACCGCTTCGGGAGTGCTCGCCCACATCAACACCAACTGGCTGACGCCGTTCAAGGCGCGCAGCGTCACGGTCGCAACCCGCGGCAAATATGTGATGGGCGATCTGCTGACCCGGCAGGTGACGGAGTGTTTCGGCTTCAAGCCCGACGGCAGCTATTCGATGCGCCATCTGCCGGTCGGCCATGATGAACCGCTGCGTGCCGAATTGATCGCGTTCCTCGAGGCGGTGCGCACCGGCAGCGTGCCGGCGGTCTCCGGCGACGAAGGCGTCGCCAGCCTCGAGATTGCGATCCGCTGCCTCGAGCAGCCTGCCAAGCCCGCGGCTTCGGCCGCGCGCAAGGGACCGCGCCGTATCGCCAGCTGAACTCAATAACGATCCAAGCAAGGCTCCATGAACCAGCACATGCGTCCAGAACCCGTTCCCTTCATCGACATCGCGGCGCAGCGCCGGCGGCTCGGCGCATCCATCGATGAGGCCGTTGCCCGCGTGCTCAGCCATTGCCAGTTCATCAACGGACCGGAAGTCAGTGCACTGGAAGCGGCGCTTGCGAAATTTTCCGGCGCCAGGCACGTCGTGAGCTGCGCCAGCGGCACCGATGCGCTGCTGATGGTGCTGATGGCGAAACAAGTCGGGTCCGGCGATGCGGTGCTGTGCCCCTCGTTCACGTTCTGCGCGACCGGCGAGGCGGTGGCGCTTGCCGGCGCGACCCCGGTTTTCGTCGATGTCGACGAGGCGACATTCAACATGGATACCGCCTCGCTCAAGCGCGGCATCGCAACAGCGCGGCAGCGCGGCCTGAAGCCGCGTGCGGTCATTCCAGTCGATTTGTTCGGGCAGAGCGCCGATCATGACGCGATCAGCGCGATCGCCGAAGCCGAGGGCCTGTTCGTGCTTGATGACGCCGCCCAGGGTTTTGGCGCCAGCTACAAGGGCCGGAAACTCGGCACCTTCGGTCTCGCCACCGCCACCAGCTTCTTTCCGGCAAAGCCACTCGGCTGCTTCGGCGACGGCGGCGCGATCTTCACCGATGACGATGCGCTGGCGGAGACGCTGCGCAGCATCCGCGTCCACGGCCAGGGCGCGGACAAATACGACAATGTCCGGCTCGGCATCACCGGACGGCTCGACACCATGCAGGCCGCAATTCTGATCGAGAAGCTGAAAATCTTCGAGGACGAGATCGCGGCACGCAACGAGGTGGCGGCGCGCTATGCGCGCGGGCTCGGCAATCTCGTCACCGTGCCCCGGCTTGCTTCAGGCTGCACGTCGGTATGGGCGCAGTACACCATCCGGCTGCCCAAGGGCACCAACCGCGACGATTTCGCCGCGGCATTGCGGGCGCAGGGGATACCGACTGCGATCTACTACACGAAATCGATGCATCAGCAGACCGCCTATCGGGAATTCCCGGTCGCCGAGGGCGGGCTGCCGGCAAGCGAAGCCTTGTCGGACGATGTCATCAGCCTGCCGATGCACGCCTATCTCGACGAGGCGACGCAGCAGCGGGTGATCGAGGCGGTACGCGGCGCGCTTCAGGCATGATCCCGAAAACTGGCCTTCCGGTTTTCGGGCCGGATCATGCCTAAACTGTTTAGAGTCTGATTTCGTCGTTTCTTACAGCGTTTTTGAGCGAAGTGGTCTCCGGTTCGCGTGAAGAAAACGCGTCAAAAGTAAGATAAGCACATCGGTTCTGATGCAATCAGAACCGAATATGCGCTAGAAGCGGCGCATGCTCGGACGTATCTTCACCGTTGGCGGCTTCACGCTTCTTTCGCGAATCACCGGATTCGCGCGCGACATCATGCTCGCCGCGATTCTCGGCGCCGGGCCGGTGGCGGACGCGTTCTTCGTGGCGCTGCGTCTGCCCAATCATTTTCGCGCGATTTTCGCCGAGGGCGCCTTCAACGCCGCGTTCGTTCCGGCCTACGCGCATCTTCGCGGCCAGGGCGAAGCCTCGGCGAGGTTGTTCGCCGACCGCATCTTCACGCTGCTGGTTAGCGCGCAGATCATCCTGCTGGGCCTGGCGTTGTGGTTCATGCCGGAGGTGATCGCCATTCTCGCGCCGGGGTTCAAGGACGATCCGGCACGCGGCGAACTGGCGGTTTCGCTGACGCGGATCACGTTTCCTTACTTGCTGCTGATCACGCTGGTGACCCTCTACGGCGGCATGCTCAACGTCATGCACCGTTTCGCAAGCTATGCGGCAGCGCCGATCTTTCTGAATTTGTCGATGATGACGACGCTGGCGCTGGCGGCGTTCTTTCCGGGCGTCGGTTACGCTGCGGCATGGGGCGTGCTGCTGGCGGGAATCCTCGAATTCCTGCTGCTGGCCGGTGACGCGGCCAGGAGCGGGATTCTGCCCAAGTTCGCCATACCGAGGCTCGATGAGGATGTGCGGGCGTTCTTCCGCGCCTTGGGGCCTGCGACCATCGGTTCGATGGGAACGCAGATTGCGCTGTTCGCCGACACCATCATCGCCACGTTCCTGCCGGCCGGTGCGCTGTCGGCGCTGTATTATGCGGACCGCCTGAACCAGTTGCCGATCGGCGTGATCGGGATTGCCATCGGCACCGTACTGCTGCCGGAAATGTCGCGACGCCTTACCGCGAACGACATTACCGGCGCCTCGGCGGCGCAGCGGCGGGCGTTCGAGTTCTCGCTGTTGTTTTCAGTGCCATTTGTAGCTGCCTTCCTGACCGTGCCCGACGTCATCATGCGTGCGATGTTCGCGCGCGGGGCGTTCTCGAAGGCTGATGCGGTGGCGGCAGGCGCTACATTGGCGGCCTACGCCATCGGCCTCATTCCGTTCGTGACCATTCGCAGCGCAGTCGCGACCTTCTACGCCCGCAAGGACACCGCCACGCCGATGAAGGCGGCGCTGACCGGCATCGCCGTCAACATCGCCTTGAAAGTCGCGCTGATGGGATCGCTCGCGCAAATCGGCCTGGCGCTCGCCACTGCCGTCGGCGCCTGGATCAATCTCTTGCTGGTACTCTTCTTCGCGGTGCGGGCCGGCTACCTGGAACTCGACCGCATCTGGGCGATCTCGCTCGCCAAGTTCGCCACAGCCGGTGTCCTGCTCGCCGCCGCCTTGTGGGGCACCGCGCGATTCGCGAGCGTCTATTTTGCGCAGATGCACACCTTCCGCGAAGAGACGGTGCTGCTGCTGCTGATCGCCACCGGCGCGTTCGCGTACGGGGTCCTGATCCTGCTGCTGTTCGGCCGGGGATGGCTGTTCACGCTGGTTCGCGAGCGCAAGCATTCCAGCTAAATTACTGGCAGGAAAAGAAAATTTCAGAGACGATGTCGCGTTGTTGAACGGTTGGTGCGAATACCGTTGGCCCCTTGCGGTCGCGAAATATTGATCGAGCTACTCGTCCGTAAACTAAAGCCCGGTACCGACCGGGGCTTTTTGTGCAGGCGCGAAGGGCCGATCAATGATCGATCTCCGAAGCGGCTTTGATTGGCAGGCTGCATGTTGTTTGCGCTGGCGCGCGAACCACTGCAATATGGAATGCTTCCAGAGTGTGATCCCTGAAAAGATCATGCGCAAATCATAAGAGGGAGGAGGATGACGGTCCGAAGAACCGTCGTCATGCTCCACGACAATTGGAGATACGATGGCAGCTCCCATCAAATTCGGCGTCGGTCAAAGCGTCCTCCGCAAGGAAGACGACGCGCTCATTCGCGGCAAGGGCCGCTATACCGATGATCATTCGCCGGCGCCGGCGCTGCACGCGCTGATGCTGCGGTCGCCGCATGCGCATGCGAAATTCACCATCAACGTCACCAAGGCCCGCGGAATGCCGGGCGTGGCATTGATCCTGACCGCGGCCGAAGTGGCCGATCTCGGCGACCTGCCTTGCCTGTTCAACCTGGAGACCGATCCCTTCACCGGCCCGCCATACCCGATCCTTGCCAGGGACGAGGTGCGCCACGTCGGTGACGCCGTAGCCTTCGTCGTCGCCGATACCATCGACCAGGCCCGCGACGCGATCGAGGCGATCGAAGTGAACTGGACGCCGCTGCCGTCGGTGGTCGGTCTCGTCAACGCCGTCAAGCCGGGCGCGCCGCTGGTCTGGCCCGACAAGCCGGGCAATGTGCTGTTCGACGTGCCGATCGGCGACAAGGCGGCAACCGATGCCGCCTTTGCCAAGGCGCATGCGGTCGCCGAAGTGTCGATCGTCAACCCGCGCGTCATCACCAACTTCATGGAGACGCGCGCCGCGGTCGCCGAATACGACGCCAAGCGCGATCACCTGACGCTGACCATCGGCAGCCAGGGCAGCCACAGGCTGCGCGAAATCCTGTGCGGCATGGTGCTGAAGATGCCGATGGAAAAGATGCGGGTGATCTGTCCCGACGTCGGCGGCGGCTTCGGCACAAAGCTGTTTCCTTACCGCGAATACGCGCTGATTTCGGTCGCCGCGCGAAAGCTGCGCAAGACCATCAAGTGGACCGCCGACCGCGCCGACCATTTCATGGGCGACGCGCAGGGCCGCGACAACGTCACCACCGCCAGGATGGCGCTCGCCGAGGACGGCAAATTCCTGGCGATGGACGTCGATCTGATGGGCGACATGGGGGCGTATCTCTCGACCTTCGGGCCGTACATTCCGCACGGCGGCGCCGGCATGCTGCCCGGCCTCTATGACATCCAGACCTTCCATTGCCGCGTGCGTACGGTGTTCACCAACACTGTGCCGGTCGACGCCTATCGCGGCGCCGGCCGCCCCGAGGCCGCCTATGTCATCGAGCGCCTGGTCGACGCTGCCGCGCGAAAGCTCGGCATGACCCCGGATGCGATCCGGCGCAAGAACTTCATTCCGCCGAAGGCGATGCCCTACAAGACCGCGACCGGAAAGGTCTACGACTCCGGGGATTTCACCGCGCACATGAAGCGCGCGATGGAAGTCGCGAACTGGAAGGAGTTTTCCAAGCGTGCCAAGGCTGCGAAGAAGCAGGGCCTGGTGCGCGGCATCGGCATGGCGAGCTACGTCGAGGTTTGCGGCACCATGGGCGAGGAGACCGCCAATGTTGCGCTCGATCCCAATGGCGACATCAACATCCTGATCGGCACCCAGTCGAGCGGGCAGGGGCACCAGACCGCCTATGCGCAACTCGTCGCCGAGCAGTTCGGGGTACCGCCGGAACGTGTCCACGTCCTGCAGGGCGACACCGACAAGATCCCAACCGGTCTTGGCACCGGCGGTTCGGCATCGATCCCGACCGGCGGCGTCAGCGTCGAACGCGCCACGCGTGATCTCGGCGGCAAGCTGAAGGAGATCGCGGCCGAAGCGCTGGAAACCAGCGCAGGCGATCTCGAGATCAGCAACGGAATGATCCGGATCGCCGGCACGGACCGCTCGATCAGCTTCGCCGACCTGGCCAAGCGCCCGGGCACCGATCCGTCGAAGCTGAATGCGAGCGCGACCTTTGCGCAGGCCGACGGCACCTACCCGAACGGCACGCATCTCGCCGAAGTCGAGATCGATCCGGCGACCGGCATCATCAAGATCGTCAACTACGTCATCGTCGACGATTTCGGCGTGACGCTCAATCCGCTGCTGCTCGCCGGCCAGGTGCATGGCGGCGCGATGCAGGGGATCGGCCAGGCCCTGATGGAGCAGGCGGTCTACAGCGCAAGCGACGGCCAGCTCGTCACCGGCACCTTCATGGACTACGCGTTGCCGCGGGCGGCCGACGGCCCCTCATTCCACTTCGAGACGCACAACGTGCCGTGCACGACCAATCCGCTCGGCGTCAAGGGCGCAGGCGAGGCGGGGGCGATCGGCTCCTGTCCCGCCATCGTCAACGCGATCGTCGAGGGCCTGTGGCGCGAGTACAAGATCGATCATATCGACATGCCGGCCACGGCCGAGCGGGTCTGGATCGCAATCCGTGAAGCGCAGAAGCGCCATAATCTTTGACCTTTGCCGCTCTCGTGGAATGAAACACCACGCATGGTGTTGAAGAGATGCGATGTCGCGCCTGCTGGCGCGGCGCGTGCCGGATCGGGAATATTCTACAAGAGCCACCTTCAGGCTGGAAACGGAGATTTGCCATGCGTCGAACGATCGTTCTGACTGGAGCTCTAATGCTTGGTGCCGGCGTGGCGCTGGCGCAGTCCCCGCAGGAGCAGGTCGAGAAGACCCAGCTCGCGATGAAGTCCAACCTTACCAGCGCCATCGTGCTTTCGGATATTGCCAGGGACAAAAAGCCTTACGATCAGGCTGCGGTCGACAAGGCACTGGCAGAGCTCGATGACGTCGCGAAGCGCTTCCCGTCCTTGTTCCCCGAGAGCATCAAGGGGCTGAAGCCGGCGAAGGGCGACTTTTACACATCGCCAAAGGTGTGGACGGAGCGGGCGGATTTCGAGGCGCAATCTGCAACCTTTGTGAAAGCCGTCGCTCAGGCCAAGGCGAGGATCAAGGATGCGGACAGCCTGAAGGCGGAGTTTCCTGAGCTCAACAAGGTGTGCATGAGTTGCCACGAAAAATTCCGCGTCAAGGGCTGACGATGTAGCTATCGAGCCTCAGCAAAAAGGGCGAACGCCAGCGGCGTTCGCCCTTTTCGGTGTGGCGGCGTTGGCCGTCGCACGACGAATGTCAGCGACCGCACTTTGCGTCATGCGGGCTTTGGAATGTGGATCGGCAAATGCTGCGACGAATTCTCTTTGGCGTGGTTCTGGTAGGCGCGATCGGCGCCGGAATTTTCTGGTGGCTGACGACTCCGAAAGTCGTTGCCACATCGTCGCTTCCCCCTCGCACGCCGGATCTCGCCAACGGCCTCACGGCGTTCAATGCCGGTGGATGTTCCTCCTGCCACGCCGTGCCCAACCAGCCCGACCGGCTGAAGCTCGGCGGCGGACTTGCCATGCCGTCGCCGTTCGGGACGTTCCATGTCCCCAACATCTCGCCCGATCCGACCTACGGCATCGGCCGCTGGAGCGAGGCGGATTTCGTCACGGCTGTTCTCAAGGGGACCTCGCCGGACGGCGCGCACTATTTCCCGGCCTTTCCCTACGCATCCTACCAGCATGCGAAGGTCGACGACGTTCGCGACCTCTTTGCCTACCTGAAGACGCTGGCGCCGGTGGACGGCAAGACGCGCGATCACGACCTGCCGTTTCCATTCAGCATCCGTCGCAATGTCGGCATCTGGAAGTGGCTGTTCATGGATGACAAGCCCTTTGTGCCTGATGCCTCGCGCTCGGCGTCGTGGAATCGCGGCGCCTACCTCGTCAACGGCTTCGGCCATTGCGCGGAGTGCCACAGCCCGCGCAACTTCCTCGGCGGCATCGTCGAGGCGCAGCGCTTGGCCGGAGGTCCCAATCCGGAAGGCGAAGGCTGGGTGCCCAACATCACCCAGAGGGGCGGATTGGCCGAGTGGAGCGTCAGCGATATCGCCTATTTTCTTGAGACTGGGCAGACGCCCGACGGCGACACCGCGGGCGGATCGATGGCGCGCGTGATCCGGAACACATCGCAATTATCGGCAGAGGATCGCAAAGGCATGGCGGAGTATCTGAAGTCGCTGCCGCCGGTCGAGGGGCCGCCGCGGCCCAAGAAAGCCAAGCAAGGCTAGCGCATTGCCGGCACTGCTTGAACCGGTCCCGAAGAAACCTCCGGCCACGGATCAAGTCCGCGATGGCTCGCGCGCTATCCGGGCGTCAGGGCCGCGGTGATCGGGGTGCGCCTGTCGGGCACGGGTACGAAAGGAGGCGGCGCGATGGACAGCGGCTTGCGCGGCGCCGGCGCGGCATTCTTCGTTTTCTTCGGCTCCGCTGCGCGCTTGACCGGGGACGTGTCGGTCACTGGACGATCGAACACGCCGACGCTGTGCAGCACGATGCCGCGATCGAAATAGGCGGCCGCGAAGCGCGGATAATACTGAACTGCCAGATTGTAGGAGGCGAACGCCGGGACGGGTTGCTCGAACCGGCCAACTGGACCAGGGGCAGCTTCCTTGGTCGCGGGCGCAACAGCAGGCGTCGCAGCCGTTTCGCTGGTCGGTTTGCCCTCACGCTGAACGTGCGTCTCGGCCGGGTTGGGAAGCACGGGCAGGGCAGCCGCGAAGGCCTGGAGCGTGGCACCGGGGATATTCTCGGCCTCGATTTCCGCAGCGCTCGGTGGCTTGGAAAACAGGCCGAACAGGGTGTAGCCACCGACCAGCACCGCCGAAATGATCGTCGCCGCCATCGTGTTGGAGGCGTATTTGCCGACCACCTCGTACGTACGCGTCGACTGTACTTGCGTGGCAGGCGGCGGCTGAAGGGCAATGGCGAGCAATTCATCGTAGGTCGCGCGCTGGTCGACATCCGTCAGGATGTCATAGGCGCGCACGAGTTCCCGGAATCGGAGCGCAGCATCCGGATTATCGGGATTGATGTCAGGATGGGTTGCCTTGGCGGCCTTGCGGAACGCGGTCCGCAAACCCTCGGCATCATCACTCGGAAGAGCTCCGAGTAAATCGTACAGCGTCCCCATGGTGGTACTCGCGACTGTTTCCCCCTCGGAAATCTCCCGCCGCGGAGCCTCCGATTGACGACCACCTACGAATCAAAAATATCTGGGCGGTAGCATGATCCAGTTATGGCAAAAGCATGCCATTGGAAGCAGGGTGAGCCGTTCGTTGCCGTGCGGTGGAATTTGCCGCTCCAGGGAGGCGGCTTCGGTCGCACGCATCGCGGTGTGGCCTAGCCTTTCGCCAACTGGCGGTTGAGCACTGTGATCGTCAGTTCGCGCCGGCGTGCTAGCTAGCCCGTGCCGAAAGCCTTGAAGGTGATGATGGTGTGGGTGTCCTGGATACCCGGAATGACCTGCACCTTCTCGTTGACGAAGTGACCAATGTCGGTGTCGTTGTCGACGTAGAACTTGACCAGCAGATCGTAGTCGCCGGCAGTGGAATAGATTTCCGAGGCGATCTCGGCTTCCGCGAGCGCATTGGCGACGGCGTAGGACTGGCCGAGCTTGCATTTGAACTGGACGAAGAAGGGAACCATCGCTGTTGTCTCCGAAAATCCCCGACACAATAGCCCAAAAACCATGGGGCAGGGCAAGCCAACTTGTCGCCAATGGCGCCAAGCGCTAGGACAAACCAAGGCCCTTAACATCGCAATTTCACGGGACATTTGATGACCACGCCGATCGCGCTGACCATCGCGGGCTCCGATTCCTCCGGGGGAGCGGGCATCCAGGCCGACCTCAAGACGTTCGCAGCACTGGGCGTCTACGGCGCTTCCGTGATCACGGCCCTGACGGCGCAGAACACCACTGGCGTCAGCGGCATCCATCAGGTGCCGGCCGAATTCGTCACCGCCCAGATCGACGCGGTGTTTTCCGATCTCGATGTCGGCGCGGTCAAGATCGGCATGGTGGCGCATCCGCCGGTTATCGATGCCATCGTCGCCGGGCTCAAGCGCTGGTCGCCGAAGCACGTCGTGCTCGATCCCGTGATGGTGGCAACCTCAGGCGACCGGCTGCTCGTGCCGGAAGCGGTCGATGCGTTGCGAAAGAAACTCATTCCGATGGCCTCCGTCATCACGCCCAATCTGCCGGAAGCCGCCGCTCTGCTCGACGAGCCCGTCGCGCGGGACGAAGCCGCGGTCGAGCAGCAAGGCCGGCGATTGCTCGCCCTGGGCTGCAAGGCTGTGCTGATCAAGGGTGGTCACGGCGAGGGCACTGAGAGCACCGACTATCTGGTCGGAGCGAGCGGCACGATCACGCTGGCCGCGCCGCGCATCGTGACGAGGAACACCCACGGCACCGGCTGCTCGCTGTCATCGGCGATTGCCGCCGGGCTTGCCAAGGGCGAGGACATGGAGACTGCGGTTCGCAGCGCCAAGGCCTGGGTCAGCGCCGCGATCGCGGAAGCAGACCGCTTCAGCGTCGGCCGCGGCCACGGGCCGGTCCATCATTTCCATCGGTTCTATTAGGCGGCCGCCAAATCTAAAGTCGGCCGTCACTTCGCCCCGGCTTTTTCCAGGATGGCGACCATTTCCCGATAGCCGCGATCTCTCGCGAGCTTGAGCGGCGTCGATCCGGTGCCGTCGGGAATGTTGACGTTGGCGCCGGCCTCGACCAGTGCGCGCAGGGTCTCGGTATGGTTCCTGCCGCCATCGCCCAGCACGATGGATTCGATCAGCGCGGTCCATTTCAGATTGTTGACGTGATCGAGCGGCGCCCCGGCCTTGATCAGCATGCGCACGACTTCGGCGTGGCCGAGGTGGGCCGCCGCGATCAGGGCGGTGCCGTCGTAGCGGCTGGTGACGGCTCTCGCATTGCCGCCGCCTTCGAGCGCGATCTTGAGCATCGGCACGTCATTGGCGACGGAAGCGATGGTGATGATGTCGTAGCGGTCGATTTCGAGCCTGTTCGGATCGGCGCCCAGCCGGATCAGGGCGCGGGCGGCGTCGTACTTCTTGTGGAAGACGGCGACATGCAGAGGGGTGCGCTGGCGGCTGTCGACCGCTTCCTTGTTCTCGCCTGCGGCGATCCGCTTTTCGATATCGGTGACGTCGCCGCGAGCGGCAGCGGCATGCAGGCCGGCATAGGCGCGCAGCTCAGCTTCGGTCGGCGCGATCTGGGCGGATGCGGGCAGGGCGGCCAGGACCGCGAGGAACAACGCAACAAGGATACGCATGGGCACGAAAGGCTCCGGCCGCCAACCGCCTGGAACTTAGCACCGATGTCACAATCCACAAATCAGGCGGCAGGGCCTGGCCGCCACGGTCCGTCGCCTGAAGGGCGGCGCGGCCGGCCGCCTTCGTCGACCAAGAGCGCCGATGGTTAACGGTCTCCAATCGCCGGGCGCTGCTGCGAAGTTGCCGCTGCCATGTCGCTTCCCTGTCGCATGCCGCTGTTATCGGCAAAGCCAAGGGCGCGGCATTGATTCTCACGGGGCTATCGGCCGCGCCGACAGTCATCGCCCTGTCACATAAATCTGTCAGGTGGACAGGCATGGGTAGTGACTCCCTGAACGAAGAAAGCCCGGAGCGGCGCTTTCGTACCTTATTCATTTCCGACGTGCATCTCGGAGCCCGCGGTTCGCAAGCCGAGCAGTTGCTGGACTTCCTCAGGACCCACGACGCCGACACCATCTACCTCGTGGGCGATATCGTCGACGGCTGGGCGCTGAAGTCCGGCTGGTACTGGCCGCAATCGCACAACGACTTCGTGCAGAAGATGCTGCGCAAGGCGCGCAAGGGCGCCAAGGTTATCTACGTGCCGGGCAATCACGACGAATTCCTGCGAAACTATTACGGCACGCATTTCGGCGGCATTGATGTAGTGGAAAACACCATTCACGAGGGCGTCGATGGCAAACGCTATCTCGTCATTCACGGCGACATCTTCGATCTCGTGGTGCAGAACGCGCGCTGGCTCGCCCATCTCGGCGACAAGGCGTACGACTTCGCGATCCAGATGAATCGCCTGGTCAACTTCTTCCGCCGCCTGTTCGGCGTGCCGTACTGGTCGCTGTCGCAATGGGCGAAGCAGAAGGTCAAGAACGCCGTGAACTACATCGGTGCGTTCGAAAAGACGCTGGCCGGCGAGGCGAGGCGGCACGGCGCCGACGGCGTGATCTGCGGCCACATCCACTACGCCACCATCCGCGACGAGCACGGCATCCGCTACATGAATTGCGGCGACTGGGTCGAAAGCTGCACCGCGCTGGTCGAGCACGAGGATGGCCGCTTCGAGATCATCACCTGGGCCAATCCGCTGCGCCGAGCCCTGCCGGCGCCCCGGGTTGCGGCGCGCGCCGCATGACGCACATCCTCGTCGCAACCGATGCGTGGCATCCCCAGGTCAACGGGGTAGTACGCACGTTGACGATGATGGCGGAAGCGGCAAAAGGTTTTGGCGTCGACATCAGTTTCCTGACGCCGCAATCGTTCCGTACCTTTGCGATGCCGAGCTATCCGGATCTGCGCCTCGCTTTGCCGGGCCCGGCGAAAATCGCGCGCCTGATCGAAGCTGTTAAGCCCGACGGCATTCATATCGCGACCGAAGGTCCGATCGGCTTCATGGTGCGCCGCTATTGCCGCAAGCACGGGCTGCCGTTCACCACGAGCTTCCACACCCGCTTTCCCGAATATGTCTCGGCGCGTTCGCCGATCCCCGAAAGCTGGGTATGGCGCGTGCTGCGCTGGTTCCACAGACCGAGCCGGGCAGTGATGGCGGCAACGCCGGCGCTGGCGGCCGAGCTGCGTTCGCGCGGGTTTCGCAACGTGGTGCTGTGCTCGCGCGGGGTCGATACCGCGCTGTTTCATCCACGCGCGACCGATCTTTGCCTGCCGGTGCCGGTCTTCCTCAGCGTCGGCCGCGTCGCGGTGGAAAAGAATCTCGAAGCCTTCCTCGAACTCGACCTGCCCGGCACCAAGCTCGTCGTCGGCGACGGTCCGGCACGTCCGGCGCTGGAGCGGCGGTTTCCGGACACCGTGTTTCTGGGTGCGCGGCATGGCGAGGAACTGGCGGAAATCTACGCGGCGGCGGATGTCTTCGTGTTTCCGAGCAAGACCGACACCTTTGGCCTCGTGCTGCTCGAGGCGCTGGCCAGCGGCCTGCCGGTTGCTGCTTTCCCGGTCGCAGGTCCCCGCGATGTGATCGGCACCGCCCCGGTCGGCGTCCTGAACCAGGATTTGCGAGCGGCGTGCCTTGAGGCGCTGCGAATTTCCCGCGAATCCTGCGTCCAATTCGCCGCCGCTCATACCTGGCAGGCTTCGGCGCGGGTCTTCGTCGAACATGCCCTGAACGTCCGCCCCCCGGAGCCGGAAGGCGAGGTGGCCGAATTTGTGGCGGAAGACCCGCATTTTGCCGCCGGACACCGCCTGAAGATCACCTGAATCTGTATTGCTCGGGCCTGCGGCGGCGCGTTACAAACGGGCATGACCGAGAAAGCCCCAATTGCAGCGGTCGGCGCTGCGGATATCGATGCGGCGGCGCAGGTGGTTGCGCCATTCGCGGTGCGGACGCCGCTGCTGTCGTTCCCCGTTCTCAACGAGCGCGTCGGGACCAAGGTCTTTCTGAAGCCCGAAATGCTGCAGCGGACCGGATCGTTCAAGTTCCGCGGCGCTTTCAACAAGCTGTCGTCGATCCCGCAGGACCAGCGCAGCGGCGGCGTGGTCGCGTTCTCGTCCGGCAATCACGCCCAGGGCGTGGCGGCGGCCGCGAAGATCCTGAACATGCAGGCGACCATCGTGATGCCGGCGGACTCGCCGCTGACCAAGCGGGAGCGCACCAAGTCCTACGGCGCCGAGGTGGTGCTCTACGACCGCGACAAGGAAGACCGCGAGGCCATCGCCAACGGTATCGCCGGCAAGCGCGGCGCGACGCTGGTCCGTCCCTATGACGATCCCTTCGTGATCGCAGGCCAGGGCACCGTCGGCCGCGAGATCGCCGAAGACATGACGGCGCTGGGGCTCGCGCCCGATATCGTGGTGGCGCCGGCATCCGGCGGCGGCTTGATCGCCGGCGTTGCGACCGCGGTGAAGGCGAAGTTTCCGCAGGCCCAGGTGATCGTCGCCGAGCCGAAGGACTATGACGATCACAGCCTGTCGCTGCGCGCGGGCCACCGTGAGGCCCATCATGCCGCCGGCCGCACCATCTGCGATGCGCTGATGGCGGCGATGCCCGGCGAAATGACGTTCTCGATCAACAGCAAGCTGCTGGCAAACGGCGTGACGGCTTCCGACGAGGAAGTCGGCGCGGCGGTGGCCTATGCCTATCGCGAATTGAAGCTGGTGGTCGAACCAGGCGGCGCCGTCGGTCTCGCTGCCCTGCTGGCCGGCCGGATCGACGCCAAGGGCAAGAACGTCGTCATCGTTCTGTCCGGCGGCAATGTCGACGCAGACCTGTTCGCCAAACTCGTCGCCTGAAAAACCGTTTCAAAACGCACCCGGCAGAGCATCGGATGCTCTGCCCGGGTTTTTGTTGTTCAACGCTGCCGTCAGCGCCTGAAGCTGCCGCCGCCAAAACCTCCGCCTCCGCCAAATCCGCCGCCGCCACCGAACGAACCCCGGGACTGCGTCGCGAAGCGCGGGCTGGAATTGCCGCCGCCAAACGAACTGCCGAAATTGCGCGGGGCCATCTTGATCGTCGGCCGGCTCTGGACCCGGATCGGATTGGCGTTGATCTTGCCGGGGAAGGTCGTGACCTTGCCTATGCCGCCCTTGGTGGTGCCGATGGTGGTTGGGTTGGTGTTGATCTTGCCAGGGAAGGTCGTCACCTTTGCGTTGGTCGCGTTGTTGCCGGTGGCGGGATTGGTCGCGATCTTGCCGGGCAGGGTCGTGATCTTGCCAAACGGGCCGCCGTTGTTGTTTCCGCCGTTGATCGGGTTGATCGACGTTCCCTTGGCTGGCAGCGTGATGATCTTCGACTGCATCGGCATGTTGGCGTGCGTGCCAAGGTTGTCCTTCGAGATGCCGAGCTTGGGCGAGAAGCCGAGGTTGGCCGGCTTGTACACCGGCGACTTCGCAAGATGCGAGAACTGCATCAGCGGCACGGCCTTCGGCTTGGCGTGAAGGATCAGCGCGGACTTGGCGTAGGGGCTGTTGCCGTAGTTGTCGTAGAATGACTTGTAGACGACCGGCGAGTTCGCCAGCACCGCCTTGTGCCACGCACTAGCCACCAGCAGATTGCCGAGCAGCACGCGGACGCGGTCGCTCAGCGGATCGTGCGGATAGAGGCGGATGAACTCCTCATAATATTCGGGGGAGCCTTCCGAGAGCACGTAGTCATAGGCCTGACGCACCGAGCGCGAGGGCAGGTTGGACGCGGTCTGGATGATCGGGCTGCGATCCGGCGTGCGGCTGGCAGCCACCGCCGTGTCGCCGAAGAAATAGAAGTCGGAAGTCAGCGACGAGCTTTCCCATGGTGTCTGCCGGCCGTCGGTAAGGTTGTTCACTTCGAGCCGGATGCGCTTGAACAATTGTTCGATCGGCAAATTCGGCGCGCGGGCGGAGTTCAGGAAGGCCGTCGTATACGGGCTGTGCTTGCCGTCGCCGTCCTGCGCTTCCATGCCCGGCGCGGTGGAGTAACCGACGATCGAGCCGCGCGGCGCATCGACGATTGCCAAGCCGCGTCCGGCGTCGTTGATCTCGGGGAATGGGTTGTTGCGGCAAGCGTCGAGCACGACGATGCGCATCCGGCTCGGGATCGATTCCAGCGTGCCCATCACGTCGACCAGCCGCAGCGAGTTGCCGTCGAGATCGGAGGGCGAGGCGATCTTCGCATCGACCGGGAGCAGATAGTTCTCACCTGCCAGCTGCACGCCGTGGCCGGCGTAGTAGATCATCGCCACCGCGCCGGGCCCGCGGGTGGCGATCTTGTCGGAGAAGTCCTGCACCGCCCTCACCATCTCGTTGCGCGACAAATCGAGCGCCTGCGTCACCTCGAAGCCCGCCGAGTTCAAGAGCTGCGCCACCGATTGCGCGTCGTTGCCGGGATTGGCGAGCTTTGGCGCGGTCTGGTAATTCGAATTGCCGATCACCAGCGCGACCCGCTGGTCGGCCGGCGGCGGCGCCTGCATGCCGTTGCGGATATCGGCGTTCGGGGCTTCGGCGAAGGCCGCCCCGGCAGCGGCGAAACCAAACAGGCCTGCCAGCAGGCCGGCGCATATGCGTGACTTGAAACGGGACATGGCGCGCTCCTTGAAAGCCCGACGCGGGATTTCGGAGCACGTTAGGTTCGGGCGTTCCGGCTGTACGTGATTTGTGTCACCCTCACGCCGAGGAGGGGCGATGATCGATCGCCGCGACCTTCAAGTGGAACGGCAGCATCGTGACCGACATCGGCAATTGCCCGACGCTTTCGCCATCGACGTCGGCGCGGACCATCTGGTCGCTGTCAATTCTGATCCGCGTCGCATGACGGCGCGAGACTTTCGGGTGCGCGAGGTAGCTGCCGTCGCCGAGATTGGGAACGATTTTGGTCAGGCTTTCCCAACGCCCCATCTCGCCGACCATGATCAGGTCGAGTTTGCGGTCGCCGGGATCGGCGCCCGGCGCCAGCATGAGGCCTTCGCCCGCGCCGTCGAAGCTACACAGCATCAGGGACCACATCGGCAGATGCTGCTCGGCTTCGTCGTCGATCCTGATCCGATAGGGACGCGGGCTGTAGGTCAGCGACGTGAACGCCGTCATCAACACGTAACTGATCGGGCCGAGCCGTTTCAGCAGCGGCACCCGCTGCGCCCGCCAGGAGATCGTCGCGGCGGCGCCGACGATGGCGAGCACGAAGCCGTAACGCGTCACCTGATGGCCCGCATAGCCCTTGGCCTCGGCGCGGAACACATCGACCTCGCGGGTCTGCCCCAACGCGATGGCCTTGCAGGCATCCGCCAGCGAGAGCTGGCCGAACGAGCGGGAAAGTTCGTTCGATGTCCCGCCGGGCAGTTGCGCCAGTACCAGGTCCGGCGCGATCGGCCGGTCGTCGGAAATCACCCCGTTCAGCACTTCGCTGAAGGTACCGTCGCCGCCGACGCACACAAGGCGGCGGCAGCCGTCGTCCACCGCCAGCCGCGCCAGCGCGACGGCGTGATTGCGCTCGCGCGTCATCACAATGTGATCGTCGGTGAGCGGCCCGAGATGTTTTTCAAGTTCGGCGCGGAACTGCGGCCAGCGCTGGCCGCATCGGCCCTTGTTCGCCATCGGATTGACGATGATCCTGGTTTTCACGGCCTTCCCCCCGAAAGACAATCGCGCCAGCTTGATCGCGGCAGACCGTCAAATCAATCGGAAAGAGCATTGTTCGCAGTTGCAACAAAGGCTTGCGGGCGACTACGCATGCGGCGCTTCAGGCCGCTGAGCTGGCGCTTCAGGAGAAGAACGCGATCTTCTCGGCCTGGCTCATGCGCCGGATCGGTGCCAGCGGGTCGTTGGCCGGATTGACCGGCTTTCGCAACATGCCGCTCGCGATGATGGTAGAGCCGAGCGACACTTCCGTCGGGGCCGCAGCAGGTCCAGGTACAGGTGCAGGCGCTGGTGCCGGTTCGATGGCGCGGGCCGCGGGCGGCGGTTGAACTGCCTGCGGAATCGGTGGCACCGGCACGGCGACCGGTTCGGGCGCCATCGCAGACTGGACCGGCGCAGACTGGACCGGCGCGGGCTCGACCGGGGCGGGCTGCGCCAGATCGGTTCGCATCTGGCTTTGCAGGCCGGCCTGCTCGGCGGCGATCTCCTCGTCGCTGATTGGATCCGGTGCGCCCATCTCCATCGCGACCATGTCGAGGAGAGCTTCGTCATGGGCGTCGGCGTCGAACGCTTGTGGGTCCTCGGCTATTTCGTCATGGACTGTTGCCTCTTGGACTGCCGCTTTCTGGACTTCTGCGTGCCGGGCTTCCACTTCCTGGGTCTGCGCTGCTTCAATGGCTTGCTCTGCCGCCGGAGCCGCTTTCGCGGCCGGTGCAGTCACGTCTTCCGCGGGTGCAGCGGAGATTGTTTCAGCGGCCTGCTCAAAGAAGGCCGTCGCCAGAGGCATTTCCTGCGGAGCGGGCGAGGGTGCCGCCGCCTCGGTTTCCGCAGCGGGCGCAGGCGCAGGATCATCGCCGCCGAATTCCGACAACCGCCCCTCAAGCGCGGCGAATGCTGCCCCGAGAGCTGCCTTCGCATCGTAGGAGGTGATTTGTTCGGCGCCCGCTTCGATGACGGCGACCTGCGAGTCGATCAGATCGCAGATGCGTCCGTCATTGCCGATCTCGCGCAGCCGCCAGGCAATCTCCCGCAGCACCCGCGCACCCTTGCGCACCGGCGCCAGGCGCGCTTCCAGCGCGAGGTTGTCGAGCGCTTCGGCAGCGGTTTGCTGGGCCGCCTCGACCGCGCCGCGCATGGCGGCGAGCGCATCGTTCAGATTGTCTCTCGCGGCAGTTGCAGCGGCTTCGGCATGTGCGGCCTGCTGCTGATGCGCGGCCAGGCTTTCCTGAAGAAGGTTTTCCTCCCGGTGCAGGTTTGCTTCCTTCTGAAGGCTGTCTTCCTTTTGCGCGGCGAGGCCCTGCTCGATCCGCGCCACCGCGTCGAGCACCATTCGGGTGTCGGCGTTGCGGTTGCGCTTGGCGTATTCGTTCAGGAACCAGCGGCCGCGCGACGTCTCCATGAAGGCTTCGGCGATCGCGGCATAGTCCTCCTCGCTCGGCAGCGAGGCGCGTGCTGAGATCGGCGAAAGGGCGAATGCATCGTCGGCCATGCTAAACTCTTCGCGCAAATCACCGCGCGTTACGATAACGAAACACCACGATATCGACCGAATCGCAATTGAATTGATGCCGAGCGAATCAGAAATCCCCATTGCATCCGAGGGCGCTTCGAGGCGATTCGCCGTGCGGCTGGCGCTGTTCTACGGCGCCACTTTCGGGATGATCGGAACCCATCTGCCGTTTTTCACGGTCTGGCTCAAGGCGGTCGGCATCGAAGCGTGGTGGATCGGGGTGATCGGCGCCGTGCCCGCGCTGACGCGGTTCACGATTCTTCCCTTTGTGACCAGCGTTGCAGAAAAATACTCGCTGCGCGGCGCGCTGACCGTGACGGCGCTGGCGACCGCGCTCGGCTTTGCCGCGATCGGCACCCAGCATCTGCCGCTCGCCGTGCTGCTGATCTATGCCGTCACCTGTTCGATGTGGACGCCGATGCTGCCGCTGACGGACGCCTATGCGCTGCGCGGCGTGGCGCGGTTCGGCCTGAACTACGGGCCGTTGCGGCTGTGGGGCTCGGCGGCTTTCGTGGTGGGGGCGCTGGCCTGCGGCATGCTGGTCGACATCCTCGAAGCGAGGCACCTGATCTGGGTCATCGTGGCCCTGGGCCTTCTCGCCGCCATTGCGAGCCTTGGACTGCAGCCGCTCGACCGTCCCAAGGCCGCACCAACGGCGGTCAAGGGCGCGAGCGCGCTGCTGCGCGATTACGGGTTCCTCGCCATCATCGTCGCGTCGGCCCTGATCCAGGGCAGCCACGCCGCCTATTACACCTTTGCCTCGATCAGCTGGCAGGCGGCCGGGCTCGGCGGACTGACCATCGCCGGGCTGTGGGTGCTGGGCGTGCTTGCCGAGATCGTGGTGTTCGCGCTGTCGCCGCGTTTCACGCTGGCGCCGGCGCTGCTGGTGGTGATCGGCGCGCTCAGCGCGGTCGCGCGCTGGGTGATCACCGCGCAGGAGCCGTCGGTTGCCGTGCTGGCGGTGGTCCAGCTCGCGCACGGGCTCACCTACGGGCTCACGCAAGTGGGCACTATGAGCCTTCTGGTGCGCCGCGTTCCGCTCCACATGATGGCGCGCGGGCAAGGCTACCTCGCGGCCTGCGGCGGCATGGTCTCGATGGCGGCATCGATCACGTCGGGCATGGTCTATGCGGGATACGGCGCGCAGGTCTATTACGTGATGGCGGCGATGGCGCTCGTTGCCGCGCTCATCATGTGGTTCGCACGGGGATCATTGGCGCATCAGCCCCAGAGTGTTGCTTCCGGCGGATAGACGAGGCTGCCGTCGTAGCGCAGGCCGTGGTCGCGATCGCGGGCCAGCAGCAGCGGTCCGTCGAGGTCGACGAACCGGGCTTGCTGCGCGAGCAGCATGGCGGGGGCCATCGCCAGCGACGTCGCGACCATGCAGCCGATCATGATCTCGAAGCCGAGCGCATGCGCGGCATCCGCCATCGCGATCGCCTCCGTCAGCCCGCCGGTCTTGTCGAGCTTGATGTTGACCGCATCATAGCGCGCGCGAAGACCTGTGAGCGAGGCGCGATCGTGCACGCTTTCGTCGGCACAGACTGCGACCCTTCGCCTGATGCGCGCCAGCGCCTCGTCCTGTCCGGCCGGCAATGGCTGCTCGACCAGCGTCACGCCGGCGTCGGCGCAGGCGGCGAGGTTCTGTTCGAGATTGTCCTCCGTCCAGGCCTCGTTGGCATCGACGATCAGTTCGGATTCGGGGGCGGCCTTGCGCACCGCCGATATCCGCTCGCCATCGCCGTCTCCGCCGAGCTTGATCTTGAGCAGCGGGCGATGTCTGGCCTTGGCGGTCGCTGTTGCCATCGCCTTCGGCGTTCCCAATGAGATCGTATACGCGGTGGTGCAGGGACGCGGTGCGGGGCGGCCGAGCACGGTCCAGATCCGCTGGCCTCGGCGCTTGGCTTCAAGGTCCAGCAGCGCGCAATCCAGCGCGTTCCGCGCGGCGCCTGCGGGCATCGCCGCCTGCAGCGCGTGCCGGTCGAGCCCACCGGCGACAGCCTCCTGCATCGCCTGAAGCGCTGCCAGCGTCGCCTCCGGCGTCTCGCCATAGCGGGGGTAGGGCACGCATTCCCCGCGCCCGGTATGATCGCCCTCGGTGACAGCAGCGACGACCGTGACGGCCTCGGTCTTGGCGCCCCGGCTGATCGTGAAGGAACCCGCGATCGGCCAGCGTTCGATGTTTGCGGAAAACTTTCGGGAAGGGGTGGAAGTCATTTTAAAATCTGGCAAATTCCGAACCGGGCGCTTGCCCGGTGCAGCCAATTATGGCTGGTTGGAGCATGCTCCGGAAAAGTGGACACCGGTTTTCCGAGCAGATCAATTGGTAACAGCCAGATCATGATCTGGATCAATCTCGACAAAGCCATGCGGCGTGCGAACGCCTTCATCGGCAGGTATTGACCTGAGGGATAGGCATCGTGAACGGCAACCCGACACTGGAGCGGATAGCCAGGGGCAACGCGCTGGCGCTGTGCGCGTCGGGCGCGTGGACGGCCCGGTTTGCTCCCGTGCTGGAGCGGATGGTGGCGGACGCCGAAAAGCTCAGTGGCAGCCAGCCCGACATTTTCATCGATGTCTCGCAGGTCTCCAAACTCGATACGTTCGGCGCCTGGCTGATCGAGCGGCTTCGCCGCAGCCTGACCCACGGCGGTGTCGAGACCGAGATCGCCGGGCTCTCGGAGAATTATTCGAGCCTGGTCGACGAGGTGCGCCGCGTGAAGGCCGAGCCGGTCGTCGACCGCGACACGGTGACGATCACGGGCATGCTGGAGCAGATCGGCCGCAGCGTGGCCGGCATCGGCGGCACGCTGGTCGGACTGATCGAGATGCTGGGGGCGGTGCTCGCCGCGGCCGGCCATGTGCTGATCAGGCCTCGCGGGTTCCGCCTGACCTCGACCATCCATCATCTGGAGCAGGTCTGCTGGCGTGCGGTGCCGATCGTGGTGCTGATCACGTTCCTGATCGGCTGCATCATTTCGCAGCAGGGCATTTTCCACTTCCGCAAGTTCGGCGCCGATATTTTCGTGGTCGACATGCTGGGCGTGCTGGTGCTGCGCGAAATCGGCGTGCTGCTGGTGGCGATCATGGTGGCGGGCCGTTCGGGTTCGGCCTACACCGCCGAACTCGGCTCGATGAAGATGCGCGAGGAGATCGACGCGCTGCGCACCATGGGCTTCGATCCGATCGAGGTGCTGATCCTGCCGCGGATGCTGGCGCTGGTTCTGGCGCTGCCGATCCTGGCCTTTCTTGGCGCGATGGCCGCACTCTATGGCGGCGGTCTGGTGGCGTGGCTATATGGCGGCGTCGAGCCGGAGGCGTTCCTGCTGCGGCTGCGCGACGCCATCTCGATCGACCATTTCGTCGTCGGCATCATCAAGGCGCCGGTCATGGCGGCCGTGATCGGCATCGTCGCCTGCGTCGAAGGGCTGGCCGTGCAGGGCAGCGCTGAGTCGCTCGGCCAGCACACGACATCGTCAGTGGTGAAAGGCATCTTCTTCGTGATCGTCATGGATGGCGTGTTCGCCATCTTCTTCGCATCGATCGGAATGTGATCATGGTGGGCGAAACTACCGACCCCATCATCCGCGTTCGCGACATCACCGTGCAGTTCGGCAAGACGCGGGTGCTCGACGGGCTCAATCTCGACGTCAGGCGCGGCGAAATCCTCGGGTTCGTTGGCCCGTCGGGCGCCGGCAAATCCGTGCTGACGCGCACCATCATCGGCCTCGTGCCCAAGCTTGCCGGGAGCATCGAGGTGTTCGGCATCGACCTCGACGCGGCGAGCGCGGCCGAACGGCGCGGCGTGGAGCGGCGCTGGGGCATCCTGTTCCAGCAGGGCGCGCTGTTCTCCTCGCTGACGGTGCGGCAGAACATCCAGTTCCCGGTCCGCGAATATCTCAGGGTCTCGCAGCGGCTGCTCGACGAGATCATGATGGCCAAGCTCGGCATGGTCGGGTTGCGGCCCGAGGTCGCCGACCGCTATCCGTCCGAACTCTCGGGCGGCATGATCAAGCGCGTGGCGCTGGCGCGCGCGCTCGCGCTCGACCCCGAACTGGTGTTCCTGGACGAGCCGACCTCCGGGCTTGACCCGATCGGTGCGGGGGACTTCGACGAACTGGTGCGCACCCTGCAGCGCACTTTGGGCCTGACGGTTTTCATGGTAACCCACGATCTCGACAGCCTTTATACGGCCTGCGACCGCATCGCGGTCCTGGCGAACGGCAAGATCATCGCCGCGGGATCGGTCGCCGACATGCAGGCCTCGCAGCACCCCTGGCTGAGGCAATATTTCCACGGCAAGCGCGCCCGCGCGGTCATGGGTTGAACCGGAGTACGTTTGGACATGGAAACGCGGGCGAACTACGTCCTGATCGGAGCCTTCACGCTGGCGGTGATCGCAGCCGCGTTCGGCTTCGTGCTGTGGTTCCAGAGCCTGCACACCACCAAGCAGCGCAGCCCGATCCGCATCGTGTTCGAGGGCGCGGCGTCCGGCCTGCGCAATGGCGGCAGCGTCAACTTCAATGGTATCCGGATAGGCGAGGTGATCTCCGTTAAGCTCGACAATCCGCGGCGGGTGGTTGCGCTGGCGATGGTCGAGAACAACGCCCCGATCCGCAAGGACACGCTGGTCGGCCTCGAGTTCCAGGGCCTCACCGGGGTCGCGGCGATTTCGCTGAAAGGCGGCGAGGAGTCCGCGCCATCGGTGCCGCTCGACGAGGACGGCGTTCCGGTGCTGACCGCCGACCCGAGCGCGCTGCAGGACGTGACCGAGTCGATCCGCGCCACGCTGCAGAACGTCAACCGCATCGTCGCCGACAACCAGGAATCGGTGAAGAACTCGCTGCGAAACCTCGAGACCTTCACCGCAGCGCTCGCGCGCAACTCCGAGAAGATCGACAACGTGATGCTCAGGGTCGACGGCGTGATGGGCAAGGCCGACAGCCTGATGCTCGGGTTGAACACCATCGCGGGCGGCGCTGCCGGCGGCGAACTGAGTTTGATGGTCAAGTCGATCCGCGAACTCGCCGAGGATTTCGACAAGCGCTCGGGCGCACTGATGGCCGACGGCCGCCGCACGTTGTCCGACATCAGCCGCGCCGTGAACAATTTCGACCGCAACCCGAGCCGGGTGATCTTCGGCGGCAGCAACAACGCCGCGCCGCCGCCCGAGCCCGCGGCAACCGCGGCCGTCCCGCAGAGACCGGCAGCCGCTGCGCCGCCGAGGGCGCCGAGCGGGCAGAAGAAGCAGTAGGGCCTCCTCGACCGCCAAACGTCGTCAGCGCTTGCCTCAGCGTTTGCCTTGGGCTCGAAGCGGGTTGATGAACTTCAGCCCGGCAAAGTCCTTCTCATTGTCGGTCGCGACCACGCAATTGTTGGCCTCCGCTGTCGCGGCCACGATCATATCGAGCGCACTGCGCGGTCGCCCCTTGGCCGTTCCATCGGCCATCAGCCGAGCCCAGATCAGAGCCGCTTTCTCGTCGAAAGCGAGGACGCGGCTCGCGAACAGGGCCTGCGGTCCTTCCGGACCGGAGAACCAGGTTTCCAGCGCGGCGCGCTTCTTTCCGGCGGGCTTTTGCAGCCGCCCGCGCTGAATTTCTGCGACCGTCAGTGCGGAGATGAACAGGTCAGTATCGGCCTGTTCCGACATCCATTCCAGCAGAGAGGGGGAGGGATTGGGCTGAGTGACGCTGCTGATGATATTCGTGTCGAGCAGATAGCGTGTCACAAGTCGACCTTGCGACTTGTGTCGCGCGAACGCGTGAGATCGAGACCGGCTCCGACCAGCGGCGAGCGGCGCAATGCGGCAAGGATGCCACCTTTCCCTGGCGGTTCGCCCGTGATCGTTTGGCTCACAGCAACTCGAATCCGGGCGGCATCGGCATCGTTCTCCGCCAGACGCCTTGCAAGCGATCGGATCAGGTCGCGGTCGGCGTCGAGGCCAAGAACCTCAAATCGCGCCATGCCGCGCTTTTCCAACCGCGTCCGATAATTCCGGATCGCTCTTTTTTGAGCGCTACCGACCATCGAAGCTTCCCTTATATATCCAGATATATCCAGTAATATAGCCAGATATCTTCCTGTTAGCAAGACTTGCATCTGGAAGGGGTAAGTTTTCGACGTTGGAGCGACGGATATCCCGAAAACAAAACGGAGGCCACGTGGGCCTCCGTCCTTCAACCTCTATCTACTATTCGATATTCGAGGCTTACCCCAGCCGTCCCGCCGCATGCGCGAGCAGCGTGTAGACGAGGCCGGTCTCGGAGGTGAGGTGGCCGCGCAGCGCCTGCGGTCCGCGTTCCTCGCGCGCGACCTCGTCAAGCAGCCGCTCGAACTCGGCGATGTAGCGGTCGACCGTCTGCTTGAAGGTGCGATCGGCGCGATACTTGCGGGCGACCTCGTCGAACGCCTTCTGGCCGGGAGGGGTGTAGAGCCGCTTGCTGAACGCCTTGCTCTCGCCGCGCTGGTAGCGGTCCCACATCTCGGCTGCGAGATTGCGGTCCATCAGCCGGCCGATGTCGAGCGACAGCGACTCCAGCGGGTTGACCGCGCTCGGCGGCATCCGGCCACGCGGCGTGTCGCGTCCGCTGCCCGCGTCGGTGCGATTGAGCAGGTCGGACAGCCATCCGTCGCGCCCGGGGTCCTGGCTCGTCGCCGGCGAGACCGGCGGCGCGTCGGTGCGGCGCGAGGACGAAATGCCGAGATCCGGTGGCGGCAGCGTCGATGCGCTGTTGCCGCCATTGTCGCGCATGCGGGCTTCATTGCGGCCGCCGGTCGCGGCCATCACGATGGACTCTTCCTGCCGCTGCGCGCCGGCGCGGCTGGCGGTCACGACGTCGAGGCCGCGGCCGTGATGGGCGACGATGCGGTTGAGTTCGGCGAGCGCCTCGATCTGGTCGACGATCACCTTGCGCATCTGCGCGGTGTTGTCGGCCGCCTCCTGCGGCATTTCCAGCACGCCGCGGCGCAGCTCGTTGCGCGTCGATTCGAGTTCCTGGTGCATCTCGGCCGCCATCTGCTTCATGGCCTGCACCATCGTGCCGAACCGCTCGGTCGACTGCTTGAACATCGCATCCGTTTCCTGGGTGCTCTGCTGGTAGAGGTCGTTCATGGCGTGAAGGGTCTGCTGCCGCTCGTTCTCGGCCGCGGTGCGTACCGCTTCGAACTGCCGGCTGATCGCCGCCGATCCGGCGCCTGCGGTTTCCGCCACCACGCGCGCGATATCCCGGGCGCGCTCTTCGGCCGCGGCGAGCGACTCGTCGAGCAGGCCGGAGAAGCGCGACAGGCGCTGCTCGAGATCGGTGGTGCGCAGATCGATGGTGGTGACCAGCGATTCAAGCTGGTCCTTGCGATCGATGACCGACGCCGTGGTGGTGCGGTTGGCTTCCTCGACGAGGTTGGCGGCTTCGACCAGCGACTTGCCGTGGCTTTCGAACTGGCTCGACAGCGCGCCCAGGTCTTCCAGCGCCCGCGACGTCTTGCTGTTGAAGACGGTCAGCTGGTCTTCCAGCGTCTGGGTCGCGATGCCGTTGCGGGAAGTGACGTCGTTCATCGCCGACACGAAGTCGGCCACGCGCGTCACCAGCGCACGCTCCAGCGAATTGAGGTTGTCGTGGGCGCCGGTCAGCACTTCCTGCAGCAGGATGTTGCCTTCGCGCAGGCGCTCGAACAGCGCAACCGTGTCGGTGCGCAGGATCTTGCTGGTCTCCTGCATTTCGGTGACGGCCGCGATCGAAACCTGGCGCGACTGGTCGATCGCCGAACGCGTCGAGGCCTCGATATCCTTCAGCGACTTGGCTACCGATCCGGTGGCGATCTCGCCCGCCGTGGTGATGCTGCGCGCGACTTCCGAGCCGTGCGCCGCCATCGATTGCGAGAACACCTGGCCGCGGGTCTCGATCGCCTTCAGCGCGTCGCCGGTGACGCGGTCGATGTCGGTCGTCAACTGCGTGGTCTTGCCGCTCAGCGCTTCCACCAGCGAACCGCGGCGGCTGTCCACGATCTGCGCCAGGCGATCGGTCTGCTGCTGGACGTAGGTGACGATTTCGTCGGTCTTGCCGGTCATCGTCGCGCCGAAATTGCTGCTGGCGGCGAGCACCGAGCGCTCGATATCGACCGAGGTCGACTTGAAATTCGAGCTGACTTCGGTCGTTGCGGCCACAAGCGCGTTCTGGGCGTTCTGGGCGGTGGCCTGGATGGTGTCGGTCGTGTTGGCGGTGACGGTGCTCAGCGAGCGTTCGAGGTCGGCGGCGATCGCCTTGATCTGGCTGGCCGAGTCGGTCGAGATCGCCGTCAGCGAGGTCTGCGCTTCCCGCGCGGTCCCCAGGATGGAGGCGGCGGTATCCGCCCCGACCGCGCTCAGCGTGCGTTCGACGTCGATCGCGAGCGACTTGACGTGGTTGGCGGCTTCCGTGGATGCCGTGATCAGCGTGGTCTGGGCTTCGCGCGCGCCCATGGTGATCGACTCGGCGGTGGCATTGCCGGCCATCGACAGCGAGCGCTGCAGGTCGGCCGCGAGCGACTGGACCTTGCTCGCAGCATCGGTCGAAGAGGTGATCAGCGCATTCTGGGCTTCGCGCGCACCCGAGGTGATCGCCTCGGCCGTTGCGGTGCCGGCCATCGACAGCGAGCGCTCGATGTCGGCGGCGAGCGACTTGACCTGGCTGGCGGCTTCCGTGGAGGCGGCGACCAGCGTGCTCTGCGCCTCACGAGCACCGGCGGTGACGGATTCGGCGGTTGCGGTGCCGGCCATCGACAGCGAACGCTCGACATCGGCGGTCAGCGACTTGACGTGGTTGGCGGCGTCCGCGGACGCGGTCACCAGCGTGGTCTGGGCCTCGCGTGCGCCGGCCAGAACCGATGCCGCCGTGGCTTCGCCCGCGGCCGAGAGCGTGCGCTCGACGTCGGCGGCGAGCGACTTGATCTGCGATGCCGCCTCGGACGAAGCCGCGACCAGTGTCTGCTGGGCGTCGCGGGCGCTGGTCAGGATCGAGCCTGCTGCGACGGTGCCGACGGCGGTGAGGACGCTTTCGACCTCGGTCGATGCCAGTTTCAATTGCGTGCCGACGTCGGAGGAAACCGTCAGCAGCGACTGCTGCGCGGTGCGCGCGCCGGTCTGGATGGTCTCTGCCGTGTTGACCACCAGATTGGTCAGCGCACGTTCCGCGTCCTCGACATGCGACTTGATGCCGGAAGACAGCATCTCCGCGCGCGACATCAGGTCTTCGCTGGCCTGGCGGCCGCTGCTTTCGATGCGGCCGGCCACCGCTTCGATGCGGGAACCGAGCAGGTCCTCGAACTGCGCCACGCGGGTATCGATGTCGCCGGCGATGGCGCCGACGCGGGTCTCGATGCCCTGCTGGATGTCCTGGAACCGCGCCTGGATGGTGTCGGTCAGTTGCGCACTGCGGCCCTCGATGGTCTCGGTGACGTTGGAAATGCGATGGTCGACGGCTGCGATCGCCTGTGCGGTGCCGTCGGTGAGCGAGGAGGTGAGCTGGCCGAGCCGCTGGTCGATCGACTGGATCGCCTGGGCCGCGCCTTCGGTCAGCGAAGACGTCAGCGTTCCGAGGCGGCCGTCGATGGTTTCGGTGACATACCTGGCGCGGGTGTCGAACGTCACTTCGAGCGACTTCAGGCGGCCGTCGATGGCTTCGTCGAACGACTTGATCCTGCCGTCGAGCGAGGTGTCGAGGTTGCTGACGCGGCTGCCGAGCGTGGTTTCGAACGCCAGCAGGCGCTGGTCGAGCGAAGCGGTGATCTCGCCGGCGTTCGAACTCAGGCGGTTGTCGAACGTGTCGACGTAGTTCTTCAGGCTGTCGCCGATTTCCTGGGTCCGCTGTCCCATGCGCTCGACGATCTCGCCGCCGAACGTCTTGACGGTGCGATCGAACTCCGAGATGTGGCGCGTGATCAGCGCGCCCAGCGTGCCGCTGTCGCGGGCGAATTTTTCCGCGAGCTCGCCGCCGCGATCCTTCACCAGTTCGTCGAACGCGTTCATCTGCAGCGACAGGCTGTCGTGCGCGGTCTCGGTCTGGCTGATTACCCTCGCGACCAGCGTGTTGACGGTCGCATCGAGCGCGTCGCCCGCCTTGTCGCCGGAGGTGAGGATGCGGGTCGCCAGCGACTTGCCGGCTTCGTCGATCTTGTTGACGAGATCGCCCGAGCGCAACTCGAGTTCGAGCAGCAGCGAGTCGGAAGAGTTCTTCAGGGAGTCGTGGACCTGTTCGGTGCGGTCGGAGATGCCGTCGACGATGGTCGAGGAGCGCTGCTCGAAGTCGCCGGTGATGCGGTCGATCCGCTCGTTCAGCATTTCGTGGACGCGGTCGGCCAGATCGACGAACTCGTCGTGAACGTGGCCGGTCTTGAAGTTGAGGCTGGTGGTCAGCCGCTCGGAGGCGTCGAGCACGGCACGCGTGGTCTCGGCGCTGGCTTCCTCGAGGCGATCGAGCAGGTCGCCGCCGCGCTCGCCGAGCGCGAGGATCATGTTGTCGCCGGCGTGGCTCAGGGCGCTGGTGATGTGCTGTCCGCGCTCTTCCAGCGCGCCGGTGATGCTTTTTGCGACTTCGTCGACGCGCGAGGCGATCGCGTCCGAGATCAGCGCGATATCATGGCGCAGGTCGATCTGGACGCCGGAAATGGCGCTGCGGACCTGTTCGGCCTGTCCGACCAGATTGTCGCGCTGATGGGCGATGTCCTGCAGCAATGCGCGAATGCGCACTTCGTTGTCGCTGTAGGCGCGCTCGAGCGCGGCGACCTCGTTGGCGACGAGGCTTTCAAGTTCGCCGGCGCGCGCGATCGCGCGTTCGACGCCGTCGCCCATTGCCGCGACCTCGCGACGGATCGCCTGACCGACGGTCACCATGGAATCGGCAACCGCGGCTTCCGGCTCGGAGAATCGAATCGCGACCTGCGCCATCGACTGCGCGATCATCCGCATTTCCTGGCCGCGCCAGGCGAGGCTCGCGAGGAAATAGAACAGCAGCACCGGCGCGAAGAACAGCGCCGCGAGGCCCGCGAGCACCAGCACGCCGCCACTCTGTCCGATCGCCGCCTGCAGCGAGGGGAGGAATGCGAAGGTCAGAAGCGCACAGCCGACAACCCAGACGCCGCCGAAGATGGACGCGAGCGTATAGACGCTGCGGGCAGGACGGCCCTTCTGGATTGCCTGCAGAATCTGTCCAATGGTTTCGCGGTCGTCATTGGCGGCGCGACGCGGCGCGCGCGGCTCCTCGATCGGCTCGAACACGGGCCGTTCCGTGTTGGCGCCACGGGCATCAAAAGACAGTTCGGGAAAAGACGACGGTGCCGAGGGAATCGGAGGCGCAAGGTCGCTGCCGAGCGAATTTCGGCTGCCATCGGCGCGTGTATCGCCGATGTTCAGCGCCTCCTGAATGGCCGAAAGCGCGACTTCAGTGGGATCCTTAACCTTCTTCGGATTGTTCGCCATGTGCAGTCCGAGCCCTCTTAACCTTTACGCATCCGGCCGTTCTTGCAAAAAAGTGCCCCCGCAAGCACAAAACCGGACCATAACCCCCCACGGATGCGAGCACGCCCGCCGGCCACTCGTCCGCAACATCCGCAAACATCCTATTGGGTGAGCGGTGCGAATGAAATGGCCACGGTTAAGACATTCTTAATCATCCTTAATCATCGTTAATAGCTTTGTTGCATAAGGCCTTACGGATACACAGATTTTTCGTAGGGGTTGTGGATAACGGCGGTAGATGGGCCAAAACAGGACAGGCTCGGGGCAGAGTCTGAGAACGTTCCGTTAACTAATCTGGTGTTGGCTCGCCCATAATCGGGCCCTGCGGGAATGATTGCGGCAGGGCGACCTGGGTTCCGCCATGACGCTACATCTCGAACGGATTGAATGGATGCCATCGCCGCCGCTCGTCCCCGATGATGGCCCGATCGATTTCGAACACCTCCAACGCATGACGCTCGGCGATGCCGGCCTCGAGCAGGAGGTCCTGGCGATGTTCCTGTCCCAGTCGGCCCGGCTCGTCGCTACCCTTGCCGCCATGCCATCCGACGCTGCAGCGCTGGCGCACACGCTGAAGGGCTCCGCCCGCGCCATCGGCGCCTTTGCCGTGGCGGAAGCAGCAGGCCGGCTGGAGGCGGTGATAGGCAGCGGCTCCGACGCGCGCGCCTCGCTCGCCGAACTGGGCGATGCGGTTTCACTGACCCGGGCGGCGATCGAGCCGCTCCTGCGCCGTTCCTGAGCGGAACGGCGCCGATATCGGCAAACCGCCGTGGAATTGCCATCTCAACGATTTCGTCCCGACCGCTGGCGCTGCGCGGATCGACCCGTTATAGGACTGCCAGTAGCCTTCTTTTACGTCTTCCGGCAGCACGAGCGACCATGGCCAAAATTCACTTTGTCGACCATTCCGGCGAAAAACGAACGATTGAAGTCGAAAACGGCGCGACCGTAATGGAAGCCGCGATCCGTAACGCCATTCCGGGCATCGAAGCCGAATGCGGCGGCGCCTGCGCCTGCGCGACCTGCCATGTCTATGTCGACGAAGCCTGGCGCGAGAAGGTCGGCGCTCCGACGCCGATGGAAGAGGACATGCTGGATTTCGGTCTCGACGTGCGGCCGAATTCGCGTCTGTCCTGCCAGATCAAGGTGACCGACGACCTCGATGGTCTCGTCGTGTCGACGCCCGAGCGGCAGGCGTAGTTCTTCGGTATTTTTCAGCCCGGATTCACGCCGCGGCGAATCCAGCGCTGCAGGTTGGCCAGGATATCCGGCGTCAGCGGCGTCGGCTTGCGGGTGGCCTCGTCGAGCAGCACCGACACCGATTGCGCCGATGCCACGCATTTCCCTTCGGAGAACACGACCTGGTCGAAGGTGACCGAGGTCCGGCCGAACTTGACGACGCCCAGCCCCATTTCGATCGTGCCCGGCCAGCGCAGTTCGGCGCGGAAATGGATGTCGAGCCGCACCATGATCCAGGCGACGCCGTCAGGCATCAGCCCATAGCTGCGATCCTTCATCAGCGAAACGCGGCCGGTCTCGAAATAGGTCGCATACACCGCGTTGTTGACGTGATGGTTCGGGTCGAGGTCGGCAAACCTGACATTGTCCGACAGGCGGTAGGGAAAATCTTCCAGACGGGGGTCAGCGTCGGAACGCAAGGGGGCATTCACAGGGCAAATCTCCGAAAACCTCAGACCCTTACAGCCCACTTGTCGAGCCACGGCAAGGGGTTGCCGCGGCCACGGGCGTCATATTTGGCTTTCCTGTTAGTCCCGTGTTGGCTAGACAGTTTCGGCCTTCCCACCAGGTTCAACCGAAAAGAAGCTGACATGAGCGAAGCGATCAAAACCGATGTGCTGATCATTGGCGCAGGCCCGTGCGGACTGTTCGCCGTTTTCGAACTGGGCCTCCTCGACATGAAGACGCATGTGGTCGACATCCTCGACAAGATCGGCGGCCAGTGCGCCGAACTCTATCCGGAAAAGCCGATCTACGACATTCCCGGCATTCCCTTCGTTACCGGGCAGGGCCTGACGGATGCGCTGCTGGAGCAGATCAAGCCGTTCGGCCCGACCTTCCATCTCAACGAGATGGTGGAGACGATCGAGAAGATCGGCGATCCCGCCTTTCGGGTGACGACCGACGCGGGGAAGGTGTTCGAATGCAAGGTGGTGGTGATCTCCGCGGGCGGCGGATCGTTCCAGCCGAAACGTCCGCCGGTGCCGGGCATCGAAGCCTATGAAGGCACCTCGGTGTTCTACGCGGTGCGCAAGATGGAGCAGTTCCGCGACAAGAACATCCTGATCGTCGGTGGCGGCGACTCCGCGCTCGACTGGACGCTCAACCTTCATCCGATCGCAAAGCGCGTGACGCTATTGCACCGGCGCGACGATTTCCGCGCCGCGCCGCACAGCGTCGAGCAGATGCGCGCGCTGGTGGCTTCCGGCAAGATGGATCTGAAGATCGGTCAGGTCACTTCGCTCGAAGGCGAGGGCGGCAAGCTCTCCGGCGCCATGATGAAGGGCAACGACAACGCTGTCTCGAAGGTCGAGTGCGATACGATGCTGCCGTTCTTCGGGCTGACGATGAAGCTCGGTCCGGTTGCGAACTGGGGCGTCGCGCTCGAGAACAATCTGGTGCCGGTCGAGACCGCGGCGTTCGAGACCAATGTGCCCGGCATCTTCGCGATCGGCGACATCAACACCTATCCCGGCAAGCTAAAGCTGATCCTTTCCGGATTCCACGAGGGCGCGTTGATGTCGCAGAAGGCGCACCGCTACGTCTATCCGGACAAGCGGCTGGTGTTCCAGTACACGACGTCCTCGTCGAGCCTGCAGAAGAAGCTCGGCGTCAATTAATGTTAACCAGGAACTGACGGAACACGCTGCGGCGCGCTTGCCGCGGCGTGTTCCATCATGGTCCGGCTACTGGCACCGTCCGCCAAATGGCCTTAGTCTGCGCCTATTCATTTTGTGGATTAGTCAGGTGGCGATTATGCGCAGCATACTATCCAGGTTTCGATTGATACTGCCGATCGCGATGGTGCTCGCGCTTGCCTCGGAACTCGCCGCGCAGCCGGCGGAACCGTCGGCGGCCGGGCTGTGGCAGAAGATGGAGAAGGGTAAATCGGTCGGATGGTTCCTGGTGGTGGATCGCGAGGGGCTGTTCGAGGGCGCGTTTGCCAAGCTTTTCCTCGAGCCCGGCGATCCTCCCAATCCGACATGCTCGAAGTGCACCGACGATCGCAAGGATGCGCCGTGGCTCGGGCTCTCCTTCATCCGCGACATGAAGCGCGATGGATTGAAATACGAGAACGGCAACGTGCTCGATCCGCGCGACGGCAAGATCTACAAGGCCAAGATGACGCTCAGCCCTGATGGGCAGACGCTGACCATGCGCGGCTATCTCGGCATCTCGCTGCTGGGCAGGGACGAGGTCTGGACCCGCCTGCCTGATACGGCGCTGGCGCAGGTCGATCCCGCGATCATTGCAAAATATCTCCCCGCACAGGCCGCAGCGCTGAAGCCGCCCGCCGGCGCGGCGAAGACTCCGGCCGCGGCAAAGAAGACCACGGCGCCGGCGCCCGTGCCGGCACCCGCGCGTTAGTTCAGTCCGGTTCTGCCCGGCGGCCGCAGCATGCCGGGTGCATCCGGTATCGGCGGCACCGGCTGCGAGGTCACTTCAGGCACCGCGGCATCGAGTTGCAGCACGGACGCTGCGGCGGGCGTCGCCGCATCCGCCATCGCAGCGTGGCCCTCGGCGCTCGGATGCACGGCGCCGCCATAGACGGCTGAGAGAATTCCCCAGGTCGCGTCGTGGATATCGGCGGGCTGCTGCGACGAAGGCAGGCCTTGCGGATAGGTCATGGCCGCGAAGTAACTGTCATTGGCGTCGCGGATCCAGCGCGCGCGGGGCAGGTAGGCGCGGTACTCGCCGGCGCTGCGGCCGCACAGCATCGGCTGGCTGGCGGCGGTGACGATGTCCGGATCGAAGCTGTCGCCCTTCGCCGAAAAGCATTGCCGGTCGAATTCCGGATCGCTCTCGGCGCGTGCGCAGAAGCCGTGGCTGGCAAAGCTGGCCTGATGGCTGTCGACGAAGGTCATGCGATCGGCGCGCGGGTCGCGGCACAGGATGCCGCTCTGGCACAGCGCGAGCCCCTTCAACTGCGGCAGGAATTCGTTTTCGACGAAGTTCGATACGGCGGCGAGCCGCTGCGGCTGTGCGTTGAAGGAAGGATGGATATCGAAGCCGGCGCGTCCGCCGGGGCAGGGCGCGCCGCCGCCCGTCAGCGTCGGGTTGGCGTAGGAAGTAAAGACCACGCGCGACAGGTCGCCGCCGACCAGCGGCTTCAGCGCGTCGCGCAATTTCGCGAATCCCTGCGGCAAGTCGCGTATCATCGCCGAGCGCGCGTCGTCCACCGACGCCATGACGCCGCTGCGCCTGAACAGTGCGCGCTCGGTCGTCGTGTCCACGATCACGTCGGCGACGAGCCCGGAAAAATAGATGTCGTTGGCGCCGACCGACAGCAGCACCAGGTCGAGTTTGCGATCGGGTTGCCGGCGCTTGGCGGCGTTGACGGCGTCGCGCAGTTCGGCCAACTGCCCGTTGACCTTCCCCTGGCACGCACCGCCCGATTTCGACGGCAGGCAATCGCGCGCGCGCTGCGAGCCGAACAGCCCGTCGGCGATGGTGGCGCCGGTGCAGGCCAGCGGCAGATAGGTGACCGCGATGTGCGGATACTGCACGGCGAGCGCCAGCGCGGTCCGCGTCTGGTAGCTGTACAGCGAGCGGTGGCAGGCCGGATTGAACCAGAGCGCGCTCTGGCGCTGCCAGACGGCCAGCGAGTCCGGCGCCTCGCAGGCCCGTCCGCCTTTGTAGCCGGCTCGGCTCGGGCGGTAATATTGCGCGGCTGCGGTGCCGAGATAGGAGCGGAAGCAGAAACCTTCATCGGTCAGTGCGATCGGCCGGTCCGGATTTCCCTCGCCGGAAGCGACGCTGTCGCCAAGGCCGGCGATGAAAATGTCGCGCACCGAGATTTCGGTGATGGCGCGCTGGTTGCCTTCCGCGCTCGAAATGTCGGCGGTCGCGACAGTAGCGCGGCCATAGCGGACTCTCAGATTGACCGGCTCGGCGCAGTCGAACGTGGAGGTCTGCGGCCCGTCGCCATCGTCGAACGTCCAGGCGCAGGTGGCGCCAACCGGAACCGGACCGGTCAAGCGAACCACGACCGGATGATCGACCGGCGTGAGATAGTTTTCCTTGACGTTGTCGCGGGTGCAGGGCTCGCTGACGCGGCCGGCGAGATCGATGCAGAGCCGGTTCACGGTGTTGCGTGCCCAGCCACGGCCGTCGCTCTGCATCGCCAGCGCCTGTTCGGCGGCGAGCACGCTGCGGCCGCGACCGGCCTCCGCGTGCAACATGAAATCCCGTTCCTCGCGGAACAGCCGGAAACGGTTGCGCACTTCCCACGAAATCTGCAGCGGCCCGTAGCCGCCGCCGGTCTGGGCTTCCGCTGCGGACGCGGCGGGCCCGGCCAGCGCGCCGGCGAGCAGCGCGGCTGATATCAGGGAGCGGAGACACATTGCGGCCATGGCGCGTTTTGACGTTAGCGGTAAGGCAGAAATAAGAGAATTGGCCTGCGCCAGCCCAAAAGAAATCCCGGCGCAGATAACGTCGCTGTTACCGGCTTCAGGATTGGCGGCCCTTGATCTGCTGAGTAACTCTGGCCTTGGCCGTGCAGGCCTCGCCGAGCCGGCGGCGTTCCAGCCAGGGTTGCAGCAGGCTGAGCCAGAGTTCGCGCGTTCCCATGATCCAGATCGAGATGCCGAACGGGATCAGGAAGTACAGGATGCGAAACACCACGAGCGTCGCCAGCAATTGCTCCTTGCCGAACTGCGGCAGCGCCACCAGCATCGCGGCATCGAACACGCCGAGGCTGCCGGGCGCGTGGCTGGCAAACCCGAGCAGCGTCGCGAGAATGAACACGACCGCCAGCGAAACGAAATCGATATGCGGCTCGGTCGGCATCAACAGGTACATCGCCAGCGCGCAGAAGCCGAGATCGACTACGCCGATCAGCACCTGGAGCAGCGTCAGCCGGGCCGACGGCAACACCACCTTCCAGCCGTTCTGACCGAGTTCGCGGCGATCCTTGCCCATCAGCAGCCAGACGAAATAGGCGGCAATGCCGGCAAGGCAGCCGAGTGCGATGAGCCGGTTTACCGCCGGCGGCAGCAGGTCCATCGCCGTTGCCGCTTCGGGATGCCAGGCCATGCCGATGCCGAGCACGAACAGGTTGCCGAGCCAGAAGGTGAGGCCCGAGAGGAAGCAGATCTTGGCGACATCGATCGCCGACAGGCCATAGTCGGAATAGATCCGAAACCGGATCGCGCCGCCGGTGAAAACCGTGGCGCCGATGTTGTGTCCGATGGTGTAGCTGGTGAAGCTTGATAGCGCCGCGATACGATAGGGGACGTGGTTCTTGCCAATGGTTCGCAACGCGAAGAAATCGTAGAACGTCAGCGTAAAGAACGCGCCTACCACGCAGAGCGCAGCCAGCCCGATGCGGTGCGGCTCGATTTCCGTCAGCGCGGTGAGAATGATTGCAGTATCGACCCCCTTCAGGGTGCGAACCAGGTGCGTGACCGCAAGAATGATGATGAGGAGACTCGCAGCGATCCCCAGCCGTTTCCAGCCGATCTTCTCCTTGAAGCCACGCCCGAGCGTGGTCAGCAGCCGATGCATTCATCCTCCCGGCGGGGCGGCAATACGTTAGATTTCAGGTCTGTCACGACAGGCGACAGTCGACGGTCAGAGGCACCGTGCGCGAAGACCCATAAGCTAAAACCGGGCCGTTGTGCAGTCCTTGACAAGCCTGCCTTTTGGCTTGGTTCGCCGCCGTTGTCATACGCCCTACATATGTCTTTTCGTTAACGATTTGAGTCGCATCGGGGGCCGTTCCGCCGGTCGATTCCGCATGGAACGAACGTCACGAGGTGCCATGGCGGCGTTTTCAAGGCCTTCAGGAACATCCCGATCTCGGGCCGGTTAGCCCCGCACCAAGCATCGAACATGATGGCGTGCGTGAGGCAACGTAAGCCTGGCGCGCTCATGTTCCAACGATGAGGACCCACGCAATGGGACTGTTCACCAAGGACATCAAGACCATGGACGACCTGTTCGTCCACCAATTGCAGGATATCTACTATGCCGAGAAACAGCTCTTGAAAGCGCTGCCCAAAATGGCCGAAAAGGCCACGGACAAACAGCTGAAACAGGGGTTTTTGACCCATCTCGACGAAACCAGGACGCACGTGCAGCGCCTCGAAGAGGTGTTCCGGATGCACGGCGCCGAAGTGAAGGCGGTCAACTGCCCAGCCATCGACGGCATCATCAAGGAAGCCGACGAGGTGGCGGGCGAGGTCGCCGACAAGGACGTGCTCGACGCCGCCCTGATCAATGCCGCGCAGGCTGCCGAGCATTATGAGATCACCCGCTACGGGAGCCTGATCGCATGGGCGCGTCAGCTCGGACGCAGCGATTGCGCCAGCGTCCTGCAGAAGACGCTCGATGAGGAGAAGATCACCGACAAGAAGCTGACCTCGCTGGCCGAGGGCAAGGTGAACCTTCGCGCCGCCAGCTGATCGTTAAAAAAAATGAGGCAAAAAGCCGCGCGGGGCGTCCTGCGCGGCTTTTTCACGTTTAGTTTGCCTGATGTGACGCCCGCCTGAGGTTGATTCCCACCGCTAGCGAATCGCGGATGGACGCGGGTATTTGGCGCGCGCTCAACCCCTGAAAGCGTTTGTTCACCATCCGTGCGAGCCAGGACGCGATAGTTACGCCAAATATACAACTGGAACCGTACGTGCAGGCCCAACGGGGAGTTTGCAATGTATCGGGTCCTGACCTGTCTCGTCACCGAGCATGACTGGCGTCTGGTCGTGCTGGCAGGCGCCATTTGCTGGTTTGCCAGTGCGGTCGCCATCAGCCTGTTTCATCGCGCCCGGGCCTCGCACGGGCGAACGCGCGCGATCTGGGTCTGCCTGGATGCGGCCGTCGGCGGTTGTGGAATCTGGGCTACCCATTTCGTCGCCATGCTGGCTTACGATCCCGGTGCCGGCGCCGGTTACAACATACCTGTCACGCTGTTATCGCTGCTCCTCGCCGTCGCCATTGTCGCCGTGGGGCTCTGTGTTGCGCTGCTTGGCGCGCACCGGCCGGTCATCGCGCTCGGCGGCGCGATTATCGGCGCCGGTGTCGCGGCGATGCACTACACCGGCATGCTCGCGATGGATCTTCCGGCCTACATCGTGTGGGCACCCGGCATCGTTACGGCCTCGATCGTTCTCGGAAGCGTGTTCGCGGCCCTCGCATTGCTCGTCGCCGCGCGCCGCGACGACACCGTTCACACCGTGGTCGCCACCGGCCTGCTGACGGTTGCGGTCGTCTCACACCATTTCACCGCCATGGGCGCCGTCACGCTCATCCCCGATCCAACGCTTGGCTCCGACGCGCTGACGGTTTCCCCGGCCGCGCTGTCGTTCCTGACCTCGGTCGGCGCCTTTGCCATTCTCGGAATATCGCTGCTGGCGGCCATGTTTGATCGCCGCGCCAAGAGCGAACTCCACTCGCAGAAGATCCTGCTGGATTCTGCCATCACCAACATGTCGCAGGGACTTTGCATGTTCGATGCAGAGGGCCGCATCCTTCTTTTCAACGAGCGCTACGTTGAACTCATGGACCGGACCGGCATGCCGCTTCAGGGCCGCCTGCTGATCGACGTCCTGCGCGAATTGAAGGCGGCCGGCGAATGGGACAACGATCCCGATGAGTTCTTCAATGCGCTGGTGGCGAACGCCAGGGCCGGCAGGATTGTGACCAAAACGATCGATCGCGGCGGACGCGCGCTCCGCGTGGTCGAGCAGCCCATGAAGGGCGGTGGATGGGTTGCCACGTTCGAGGACATCACCGAATGGCAGGCGGCCCAGGAACAGATCTCGCACATGGCGCGCCATGATGCGTTGACCAACCTGCCGAACCGGACGCTGTTCCGCGAGCAGCTCGAAAAGGCCTTGCGGCTCGTTCGGCGCAACGATCAGGTGGCGGTGCTCTGCCTCGACCTCGACCACTTCAAGGGCATCAACGATTCGCTGGGTCATCCGGTCGGCGATGTGCTGCTGAAGGAGGTCGCCCGGCGCCTCGCCGGCTGCGTCACCGAAAACGACACGGTCGCGCGGCTGGGCGGCGACGAATTCGCCATCGTGCATTTCTGCCGCGATTGCGAGCCGTCCGCCGTCGCCATGCTCGCGAGCCAGGTGGTCGAGCGGCTCTCGGCTCCTTACGACGCTGCCGGCCATCAACTCGTCATCGGCGTCAGCATCGGCATTTCGCTGGCGCCCGAAGACGGCAGCAACCCGGACGAACTGCTGAAGAAAGCCGATCTGGCGCTGTACCGCGCCAAGGAAGACGGCCGCGGCACCTACCGCTTCTTCGAGACCGGCATGGACGCGCGCGCGCAGGCGCGGCGGCTATTGGAAATCGACTTGCGTGCGGCGCTGCCGCGCGAGGAGTTCGAAGTCTATTACCAGCCGATCCGCGACGTCGCCAGGGATGAGGTGGTCGCCTTCGAAGCCCTGGTGCGCTGGAATCATTCGCTGCGCGGCATGATCTCTCCGGTCAGTTTCATTCCGCTGGCGGAAGAAACCGGCCTGATCGTTCCGATCGGCGATTGGGTGTTGCGCCAGGCCTGCATCGATGCGGCCGGCTGGTCGCGGGATGTCGGCGTTGCCGTCAACCTGTCACCGGTGCAGTTCAAGAATCCCAACCTGGTATCGTCCGTCAAGGCGGCGCTCGAAGCCTCCGGCCTGCCGGCACGCCGGCTCGAACTGGAGATCACGGAATCGGTCCTGCTGCAGAACAGCGAGGCAACGCTGGCGGTGCTGCACGAACTTCGCGGCTTTGGCGTCAGGATATCGCTCGACGATTTTGGAACGGGATATTCTTCGCTGAGCTACCTGCGCAGTTTCCCGTTCGACAAGATCAAGATCGACCGTTCGTTCGTGAGCGAACTGGCAACCCGCGATGATTCGATGGCGATCGTCCGCGCGGTGACCGGCCTCGGCAAGAGCCTCGGCATCGTCACGACAGCCGAAGGCGTCGAGACCGATGCGCAGTTCGAACTGTTGCGCCAGGAAGGGTGCACGCAGGCGCAGGGCTACCTGTTCAGCCAGCCGCGTCCCGCCGCCGAGGTGGAGAAGATGCTGACGCAGCCGCGCCAGCGCAGGATTGCTTAGGTTACGCCTTGCGCAGCGCGAAATGCGCGCCGCAGAACGCCATGGCGGCGCCGAGGCACAAGGCAGCAAGACCTGTCAGCACGCCTGAAACGGTCGGAAGGGGGCTCGGCGCCGAGGCGGCCTGTCCCGCGCCGGCCAGGATCAGTACGCCTACCGCGATCAGGAACTGTCGCATCCGCAAGGGAATCTGGCCCGAGACCGCGCTGTCCATCAGATTGGCGGTAAAATAGCCTCCCGAGAAGCCGACAGTCGCGATCAGCCACCAGGCAATCGCAGCACCTGCCGGCATGAAGTCGCTTGTGTCGGATCGCCACAGGCCGCCGAGATCGAGGCCGTAACGCGCGCCCAGCATGTGGACGGCCAGCGCCAGCAGCACTCCTGAAACAATCGCGCCGGCCAGGATCAGACGCCGCGGAAAATAGGTCGTCTCGGACATGGCTCGCTTGTAAGGTAAAGCCGGCGCGCCGCGCAAGCAGGCGGCTTCAACAGACAACGGGATTATTTAAAGTTGCCGACATCACTTCCGAATGCATTGACAAGGGAAGGCGAGGGCGCGCCGCCCGTGACCCAGTACACCTACAAGGCGTCGCTGGTCGGAGCGGCGTATCAGTTCGACCTGACGGACGCGGGATTGTCGTGGCGAATCGGCAGTCGGTCGGGCGTCTGGCCCTACGGGGAGATCGCTTCGGTCCGTCTGTCCTATCGGCCGATGACGATGCAGTCGCGTCGTTTTCGTGCCGACATCGAAAAGGCCGGCGGCGGACGCATCACGATTCTCTCCACGACCTGGCAGACGGTCGCGCTGGTGACCCCGCAGGACGAGGGCTACCGCGCGTTCATCACCGAATTGCACCGGAGGATGAAGGCGGCAAGCAGCAAGGCTGCGCTGATCGGCGGCATCGGGCCGGTGCATTATGCCACGGCGGTGACCATCGTGGCGCTGTTGGCGATCGCGATGGCCGGACTTCTGGTGCGGGCGCTGGCGACGTCCGAATTCACCGGCGCGTTGTTTCTCGTCGGCATGGCCGTCTGGTTCGCCTGGACGGTCGGCGGCTTCATCAAGCGCAACCGGCCACAGCGTTACACGTTCGATCAACTTCCCGATGCGCTGCTGCCGAGGGTGCGCGGCCGATAATTCTATTCGGTCGTGTCGAGATCTTCCTTGGCCGTCAGCATTCCCGCAAGCGTACGCAGCGCCACGTCGAGTTGTTCGTTGGTCGGTGCGGCAAGCGCGAGGCGGACGGCGTTGGGGGCATGTCCGGGAGCCACGGCAAAGGTGGTCGAGGGCGTCAGCGCGATGTCGCGGCGCGCCGCGGCGGTGACGAAAGTCTGCGAGCGCCAGTGCGGCGGCAGGGTCAGCCAGAGATGGTAGGATTTCGGGTTCGCCTGGATCTCGAAGCCGGCAAAGTGCTTCGCCGCCATCTGCTGCCGGCGCGCGGCGTCGATCCGCTTCAGGCGCGACAGTTCGGCGACGGTGCCGTCCGCCATCAGGCGCTGGCCGGCGGCAAACGCAAATCCTGCGGCGGTCCAGCCGCCCGAGCGAACCGCGGCCATGATGCGCTCGCGCAGGCGCGGCGGCGAAACGATGAAGCCGAGCGCGAGGCCGGGCGCCACCTTCTTCGACAGGCTGTCGAGCACGATGCAATGGTCGGGCGCGAGCGCGGCCATCGGCGTTCCCTCGTCGAGAAAGCCGTAGACGGTGTCCTCGATCACGATGAGGCCGAGCTTCTCGACGACGCGCAGCAGATCGGCGCGGCGCGCAGCCGGCATGGTCATGCCGAGCGGATTTTGAATCGTCGGCTGAATGTACAGCGCCGTCAGATGGGCTTCGCGGTGGGCTTTTTGTACTGCGTCCGGACGAACGCCATGCTCGTCCATCGCGAGCGGTACCAGCGTGACGCCTAGCCTTGCCGCGATGTCCTTGATGAATGGGTAGGTCAGTGCTTCGACGCCGCAACGGCCGCCTGCGGGCACCACCGCCGCAAGTGCTGCGGCAATGCATTGCCTTCCGTTGGCGGTGAAAACGAATTGATCCGGAGCCGGTGACCAGTCTTCACGGGCGAGAAACTCCGCCGAAACGGCGCGCGCCGCCTGCGTGCCGATGGTGGAGGAGTGTCGCAGCGCGATATCGAGCACGTCGGGACGCTCGAGGCCTTCGATGCTTCGCGCGATCATCGCCGATTGCGTAGGAAGGATGGGATAATTGACTTCGAGGTCGATGCGCGCGCCGCGCGGCTCCATCGGCATCGAGACCCCGCGCCGCGTTTCGCCCGACACGAACGTACCGCGTCCGACTTCGCCCACCACGAGGCCCCGGCGCAACAGCTCGGTGTAGACCCGGCTTGCGGTCGAGACCGCGATCTTGCGCTCATACGCAAAACTGCGCTGCGGCGGCAGCCGGTCGCCGGGCTTCAGCGCGCCGTTGGCGATCTCGGCGGCGACAGTATCGGCCAGCTTCAAATATTCGAACTTTGACATTATTGCACCGAGAGCAATGTTTTACTTGCACCGAGAAATGTATCGGATCATTTTGAACCTATCAAGCCTGAGATTGCACTGAGAGGGGTGCAAGCAATCAGAACCCAAGGTGCAGACGCTCTTCGGAGCATCTGTGCCGGCGGCATCGCCTTGCCGCACGAAAGCCAACTGGAGAAGAACGATGACGACGACCACCATTGCCTCGACGGCAGGCCAGCCTGCTTCCCGAAACCTGACGGGCGGATTTGTCCGCGCCCTCGGCAGCGTGGTGAACGGCATCGTCACTTATTTCGCGCACCGCGAAGCCATCAAAACGCTGAGCGAACTGGACGACCGTGCGCTGCGCGACATCGGCATCGAGCGCAGCCGGATTGAAGCGGCGGTGCGCGGCGGCATCGACCCGGAGTTCGGGCGCATCAGGTGATGCGCCCGCGCTGCGAGCCGGGGGTCCATTCTACTTTGCATGGGGTTGTTTTGCGGTTTTGTGTCCGGGCGCTGTTCGCGGCCTCAGTGCCGCACCACCAGCACGGAACACTTGGCGTAGCGCACGACGTGGCCGGCGTTGGAGCCCAGGAAATAGGTCCGCATCGCCGGCCGGTGCGACGTCATCACGATCAGGTCGGCCTTGATCGCTGCGGCCTCTTCGAGGATCTCGTGATAGATGCCGCCCTGCCGCACTGCGGTGGAAATGCGCGATGCCTCGATGCCGGATTCGCGCGCCACGATCGCGAGCGCTTCCTGCGCGGTCTCCCGTTGCTGGGCGTCGAAATCGGCCGGCACATATTCGGCCAGCATCACCGGCGTCATCGGCATCACGTTGAGCAGGCGCACCGAGCCGTGCCAGGTCTGTGCCAGCGTCGCGGCGGTTGCGATCGCGGGCTTGGTCAGATCGGTATCGGTCAGATCGATCGGCACGAGAATCGACTTGAACATCTGCGCCTCCTGAACGCCATCTGCTTTCAATCTAGCATGGCGAGGGACGGCTGTCCGCCGGCCTCAATCGTCCGAGGACTGCTTCAGCAATTTCGGGCTGGTGAAGCGCACGAGCTTGCCGCGGCGGAACGCCACCTCGCTCCAGTCGTCGATCGCGAAGTCGAGAATGGCAAGGCCCGCGGTCGGCAGATTGTCCTCGAGCGCCGCCTTCGCCGAAGCATCGCCGCTGCCGGTGAGCATCAGCGCCAGTTCATGCATGCCGGGATTGTGGCCGATCAGCATCAGCCGCTTGGGATCGTTGACCTCGGCCATGCGGATGATCTTCAGGAGTGCCGTCGGCTCGGCGCCGTAGAGTTCGTCGAGCAGTTCGACCTGCGGCGGCCCTGCCGGTTCCCGCAGCGCATCCTTCATCGCCTCGTTCGCGATTTCCCAGGTCTGGTGCGCCCGCACCGCCGTCGACACCAGAACGGCGTCCGGAACGGGCGGGTGGTGCCCGATCCAGTCGCCGATGATGGCGGCATCCCGCCGGCCGCGGTCGTCGAGACGGCGGTCGTGATCACGGCCCGAAGGCGCGTCGTGTTCGGTCTTGGCGTGACGCAGCAGCATCAAACGGCGCATGGGCGCAATCTCGATTCGGTCGCAGTTTGGACTAATCTACAAGCTCATGGCTGGGACAAGGTGACAAGCGCCGCAGCGGTCCGTAAGAAAACGACATGGCTGAGACTTTCACAAGTGCGACCAACGGCCTCGACGGCGACGCGCCCTTTGGTTCGCGTCTCTCCTTCGACCTGGACGTCGATATCTGCGTGGTCGGGGCGGGGCTTGCCGGTCTTACGGTGGCGCTGGAGGCCGCGCGGCTCGGTGCAAGTGTCGCCGTGCTCGAGGGTCGGCATGTCGGCTGGAGCGCCTCGGGCCATCAGCTTGGCACGGTGATGCCGGGATACAGCCTTCCGGTCGCCGAACTGATCGAGCGCGTCGGCCTCGACGATGCCCGCGAATTGTGGGCGCTGTCGAAACTGGGCGCCGAATATGTTCGCGCCGCCGCCACCGAGGAGGGGATGCCCGGTATTGCGCTCAGCGAAGGCGCGCTGGAAGTCTCCAATGTCGACGCCGGCGAAACGCTGATCAGTCGCCTGCAGACGCTGAGCGCCGATTTCGACACCGAAGTCGAGGGATGGCAGGTCGATCGCGTGCGCGAGCAACTCGGTACGGCACGGTATTTCCACGGGATTCATTTTCCGCGCGCGTTCCAGATCGACGGGCGGAAATACATCCACGGCCTGGCCGATCAGGCGCGGCGGGCAGGGGCGCGCATCTTCGAGGACACGCCTGTCGTCAGCATCGATTCGTCGGGCATTCGCAAGCGTATCGTGACGCCGTCGGCGCGGCTGCGTGCTGCCCACATCGTGCTGGCCGGCAATGTTCATCTCGGCGCGACGTTGCGGCGCCTGTCGGAAACGCTGCTGCCGGTCTGGCGCTATGCAGGGGTGACCGAGCCGCTCGGCGAGCGCCTTGGCGAGTTGATTTCATTCCGCGGCTCGGTGGCCGACAGCGACGGCATCGATCATTTCCGGATCGTGGACGGCGATCGTCTGATGTGGGCCAGCCCCGAGACCACCTGGGATGCGCGGCCGCGACGCTTCGGCGCGGCCATTTCCCGCCGCATCGCGACCATCTACCCCCGGCTCGGTCCGGTCGCGATCGCTGATGTGTTCGGCGGCGCGGTGGGGGTGACCGTGCACGGCATGCCGCAGATCGGACAGTTGCGCAAAGGCCTGTGGGTCGCGAGCGGGTTCGGCCGCCAGGGGCTGAACACGTCGGCGATGGCGGGGCAATTGATCGCGCGCAGCATCCTCTGGGGCGACGACCGCTGGCGGTTGTTTTCACCGTTCGAACTGGTCTGGGCCGGAGGCCCAACCGGCCGGGTCGCCGGGCATCTGATCGGCCTGTGGGGCCGCGGCAGTTCCGCCGCGGCGGGCGCGCTGGCCCGTTACCGTGAGGGCGCGCGGTCGCGGGAACGCATCCGCGAGGCGCGCCTGGCGGAGGCCAATCGGCAGGCCGGCGCCAGAGTTCCGCGCCAGCCGCCAGGCGGGCCGCGTCCGGTGCGCCCGCAGGCGCCGGTGGCGGCCCCGGAAAGTGCGCCGGCAACCGTTTCCTCGCAGGAAAGTGAGAAAATTCGGGACGGATCCGTGTAACTTCGCGACGGGCGGGCCGTACCTGATGGCGAACCGATACGCCCGCCACCGCACGGAGACTTCCATGATCGACCGCCGTATCCTGCTCTCGACCGTCGCCGGCCTGTTCGGCCTTGCCGCCTTCCGCTGGCTGCGCATGACGCCGGCTGAGGCTGCCCAGAAATTCGAGATCGAAAAGACCGACGCCGAATGGCGCGCGCAGCTCACGCCGCAGCAATATGAAATCCTGCGCAAGCACGGCACCGAGCGGCCATGGTCGAGCCCGCTGCTGAAGGAAAAGCGCAAGGGCACCTTCGCCTGCGCCGGTTGCGACCTGCCGCTGTTCTCGTCGGAGACCAAATACGACAGCGGCACCGGCTGGCCGAGTTTCTGGAAGCCGCTCGACAACGCCATCGGCGAAACCAGGGACACGTCGCTGGGGATGACGCGCACCGAAGTCCATTGCCGCCGCTGCGGTGGACACATGGGCCACGTCTTCGACGACGGGCCTCAGCCGACCGGTCTGCGCTATTGCATCGACGGGTTCGGGCTGGTGTTCCACCCGTCGGGTCCGTCGGCCTCGTAGCCGATCGCGCCCGGCAATTGTTGCCCGCCCGGCAATTGTGCCCCGGTCCCAGGACCGGGGCTCTTTTATCAAGTCATTGATTTGCATTGATTTTGTGGTTTGGCACGACGCTTGCGACATCTTCTCCCGACGCGGCCTGGGGTTACTGAGACCGGCTGGCTGCCCGGATCGAATTTGGAGAACATGTCATGGGTATCTTCGGCGCTCTTACCACCGCGGTCGGTGGTCTTCGGGCGAACTCCTACGCGCTGGAAAACGTCTCGGGCAACATCGCCAACTCGCAGACCACCGCGTTCAAGCGCGTCGACACCTCCTTCCTCGATCTGATTCCGCAGACCTCATCGACCGCGCAGCTCGCCGGCGGCGTGACTACACAATCGCGCTCCACCAACTCGGTGCAGGGCGACGTGCAGACGGCATCGGTCGCGACCTTCATGGCGATCAACGGCAACGGCTTCTTCGCGGTGCAGAAGCCCGGCAACTTCACCGACGGCACGCCTGTTTTCGACGGCGTCGATCGCTTCACCCGCCGCGGCGACTTCCAGATCGACAAGAGCGGCTATCTCGTCAACGGCGCCGGCTATTATCTGCAGGGCGTTCCGATCGATCCAACCACCGGCAACCCTTCCGGCAGTTCGCCGCAGGTCCTCAGATTTCAGAACGACTTCCTGCCGGCGCAGGATACCACCCGCATCGACTATCGCGCCAACCTCGCCAGCTATCCGCTGACGACCAGGCATGACGTTTCCGTTCCCGGATCGGAATTGCTTGCGCCGGGTTCGTACACGTCGGGATATAATCCGCTTGTGGTAGGAACGCCCCCCGCACCCTATACGGACTCCTCCACCCAGGGCACCATTCAGAACAACAAGGACACACCGTCGATTGCGAACACGCTCTCGACCCTGCTCAACGGCGCGGCCGGCACCGACTCGATCTCCGCCAACTTCATCGCGGGCGACACCATCACGGTCAATGCCCAAACCATCACCTTCATGGCGTCAGGCGCCGCCGGCCCCAACCAGATCAACATCGGAGACAGCATCGGAACCTTGCTGGGCAAGATCGACGCGCTCACGGGAACAGCAATCCCGTCCGGGATCAGCGGAGGCTCGATCACACTGCATTCCGGCACGACCTCGGATCTCTCTGTCACAAGCAACAATACCACGGCGTTCGCCGCGCTAGGCTTCACCGGTACCGCGACGGCGACGCGCGGCGGCGGCGGTACGATCGGTACCGGCCAGGTGATCGGCAACGACACATCGACGTTTCTCAACGAGTCGGTGGCGGGCGGTGCGGTCACGACCTACGACGTGTCGGGTGCGCCGGTGAACCTGCAATTCCGCTGGGCCAAGAAGGACTCCGCCTCGCTCGGCGCCGGCCATACCGATACCTGGAACCTGTTCTATCAGGTCAATCCCAACGCAACCGGTACCCAGGTCGCGTGGCAGAACGTCAACACCAACTTCACCTTCTCTGCCTCGGGCCAGATGTCGCCGGCGATACCCAACATCACGCTCGCCAATGCGGTCGTCAACGGCGTCTCGCTAGGCAGCCCCGTCATCAACTTCGGCACCGGCGGCGTCACCCAGTTCGCCGATGCCAACGGCAATGTGCAGGTCAACCAGATCCAGCAGGACGGTTTCCCGGCCGGCCAGTTGCAGTCCGTCGGCGTCGGCACCAACGGCCGCATCGTCGGCAACTACTCCAACGGCCGCAACCTGGACCTCGCCGAAATCTCGGTAGCGACATTCAACGGCACCAATTTCCTCAAGCGCGTCAACGGCGGTGCGTTTGAGGTAACCGACGCATCCGGCCAGGCACTGTACGGAAAGGCCGGAACCATCGTCGGCTCGTCGCTGGAAGGATCCAACACCGATATCGCCGACGAGTTCACCAAGCTGATCGTCACGCAGCAGGCCTACTCGGCGAACACCAAGGTCATCACCACCGCCAACACGATGGTGCAGGATCTCCTGAACGTGCTGCGCTGATGGGCGCCCGCGACGTTCGCGATGCGATTTGAGATGGACAATTAGTCATGGGTTTGAGCCAAGCTCTCTCGACCGCGATGTCGGGCCTGCGCGCAACGCAAGCCGCGATCTCGCTGGTCGGATCGAACGTCGCCAACGCGGAAACGCCGGGCTACGTCAGGAAGACGGTGATCCAGGTCGCCGGTACCAACGGCGACTACGGTTCGAGCGTTCTCCTCAACGGTGTCGACCGGCAGCTCGATCAGTATCTGCAGTCGCAGCTGCGCACGGAAACCTCCGGCGCAGCCTATGCCGACATCCGCGCGAGCTTTCTCGCCAATCTGCAGAACGTCTACGGAAATCCCGGCGAAACCGGCACCATCGAGGATTCGTTCAACAAGCTGCTGACCGCCTTCCAGGGGCTGTCGACCAGCCCGGACTCGCAGTCGGCGCGGATCGGTGCGGTCGGCGCCGCGCAAACCATGGCGGAGACGCTCAACGCCACGACCCAGGGCATCCAGAACCTTCGCGCCAACGCCGAGATGGGGATCAACGATTCCATCGTCACGGCGAACAACGCGATGGCCCAGATCGCGTTCATCAACAACCAGCTTCAGAACAACGGCAAGACCGACGCGGCGACCGCCTCGCTGCTGGACCAGCGCGATCAATATATAACGCAGTTATCGGCGCTGGTTGATATCAGGACCGTCGTCAACGACCTGAACCAGGTAACGGTGTTCACGAACTCCGGCGTGCAACTCGTCGGCACCGAGGCGGCGCAACTGAGCTTCAACCCGCAGGGCACGGTAACGCCGAACACGCTGTACAATCCGACCGATCCGAGCAATAGCAACGTCGGCACCATCACCATCAATTTTCCGCATGGCGGCAGCTACGATCTGGTATCCACCAACTCGGTCCGTTCAGGCAAGATCGCCGCTTATCTGGAATTGCGCGACGTCACGCTGGTCAAGGCACAGGCGCAGGTCGACCAGTTTGCGGCCTCGATGGCGAGCGCGCTGTCGGACAAGACGACAGCCGGCACCGCCGCCCCCGCGTCGGTCCTGCCGCAGGCCGGCTACGACCTCGACCTGGCGGGATTGCAGTCCGGCAACGTCGTTCATCTCACCTACAAGGACAACACCACGGGCGTCACCCACAATCTCTCGATCGTGCGCGTCGATGATCCGAGCGTGCTGCCGCTGAGCAATACGGCGACGCTCGATCCGAACGACCGGGTCCTCGGCATAGACTTCACCGGCGGCATGAGCTCGGTGATCTCCCAGCTGAACGCGGCGCTCGGCACGAGCGCGAATCTGCAGTTCTCCAATCCGTCCGGCTCGACCCTGCGCGTTCTGGACGACGGCGCGCCGAACCGCTCGGACGTCCTCGCGGCGTCGGTCACCACGACGATGTCATCGCTCACCAGCGGCAGCCCGGAGTTCGCGTTGTTCACCGACAATGGCGGGCTCTATAGCGGTGCGATCACCGCCAATGGCTCGCAGCAGGTTGGTCTTGCCGGGCGCATCAGCGTCAATCTCGGGGTACTCGGCGATCCCTCGCGCACCATCGTGTTCTCAACCAGCCCGTTGACGGCCGCCGGCGACACCACGCGCGCCAACTTCATTCTCAACCAGCTGCAGAACGGAAGTTACCGGTACTCGCCGCAGACCGGTATCGGCACCACCGGCGCTCCGTTTACCGGCACGCTGACCAATTTTGCCAAGCAGTTCATCAGCCAGCAGGGCGAAGCGGCCACCGCGGCCAAGCAACTCTCCGACGGCCAGTCGGTGGTGCTGAACACCCTGCAGAAAAAGGTAACGGATGCCTCGGGCGTCAACATCGACGACGAGATGGCGCATCTGCTGGCGCTGCAGAATGCCTACTCCGCGAACGCGCGCGTGATGTCGTCCATCAAGCAGATGTACGACACGTTGATTCAGGCGATGTGAGGGTTTCATGTCTATCGATGGCGTCAACGGCAGGACATCCTACATCGGTACCTCGATCATTAATCTGAGGAATCAGCTCAATGATCTGACGCAACAACTTGCAAGCGGCAGGGTGTCGACGACCTACGCCGGGCAGGGCGCCAATCGCGGCTTCGCGCTCAGCCTGCGCGCCCAGGTCAGCAGCTTCGACGCTTTCAAGGACACCGCAACCAACGTCAATACGCGGCTCAACGTCGTCAACCTCGCGCTGCAGGGAATGGTCGATATCGGAAAGTCGGTCAAAAGTGCGGCCAGCACATCGACCATCGTGCTCAACGACAGCGGTCAGACCTCCGGCCAGATCACCGCGCAGGCGGCGTTCTCCAACGCGGTGTCGCTGCTCAACAGCCAGTCGGGCGATCGCTATCTGTTTTCCGGCCGTACCACCGATAGCGCCGCGACGGTATCGGCCGATGTCATGCTCAATGGGAGTGGGACGCAGGCGGGGCTCAAGCAATTGATCAACGAACGCCGCCAGGCCGATCAGGGCGTCGGCAACATGGCACATCTCGCCGTCTCGTCGCCGCCGTTGACCACGACCGTGACCAGTCTCGCCGAGGACGGTTCGTCGTTTGGATTGAAGCTCGGTGCAGTTACCTCATCGCTGACCGGTGCGACCGTGACACAGCCGACTGGCGTGCCGCCGGCAGTGACGGTCGATCTCGGCGCCGTCAATCCCAACGACGGGGACAGTATATCGTTCAACTTCGATCTCCCCGATGGCACCAGCGAGCAGATCACGTTGACGGCGACCACGAAAAACCCGCCGCCCGCAGGCTCGTTCCTGATCGGCGCCGACACTACCGCGACCACGGCGAACTTGCAGGCTGCGTTGACGTCCTCGGTCCAGACGCTGAGTGACACCGCGCTCGTCGCTGCTTCGGCGATCGCGGCTTCGAATAACTTCTTCAATCCGTCGCCGACCGTCGTTGGCAGTGCGGTCAACAACCAGGATACGGTGCCGGCGCCGATCAGCGGCGCCACGCTGCTGTCCGGCGCAGCAGGGACGGATTCGCTGGCCGCAAGCTTCGCTGCGGGCGATACCATCACCGTCAACGGCACACCGATCACGTTCGTGGCTTCCGGCGCGACCGGCAACCAGCTCAATATCACCGACAGCGTCCAGACCCTGCTGGCGAAGATCGATTCGATCACCGGGACCGGCACGCCGTCGACGGTGACGGGTGGCGCGATCGCATTGCATGGTGGCGACGGCGCGAGTCTGACGATCTCCAGTTCGAACGCAGCGGCATTCGCTGCACTCGGCTTCAGTGGCACTGCGAGCGCGAATCCGGCGCCGTTGCGCGTCGACGGTCCACCGTTCGCAACGGCCACCAACCTGATTGGCGGCACGTCCGCCAATACCGTGTTCTGGTATACCGGCGAAGTCGGGACCGACTCGCCGCGCGGCACTGCGATCGCGCGCGTCGATCAGTCGATCACGGTGCAGTATGGTGCACGCGCCAACGAACAGGCACTGCGGTACCAGTTGGAGAACATCGCCGTATATGCCGCAGTCACCACCAATGCGAACAACCCCAATTCAAAGGCGCAGGTGAACGCGCTGCAGCAGCGCATTTCGGCAAACCTTGCGCCGCAAAACGGGCAGCAATCGATCCAGGACATGCAAGCGGAGTTTGCCGGCGCGCAGTCCGCGATCAAGGCGTCCACCGATCGGCAGACCCAGCTCAAGGGAATGGCCCAGACCATGCTCGACCAGATCGAGGGCATCAATCAGGACGAGGTGGCGACCAAGATCCTGGCGCTGCAGACCAGCCTGCAGGCCTCATACCAGACCACGTCGATGCTCTACCAGACCACGCTGACCAAGTTCCTGCCGATCTGACCGGCAAGCGCGCGAACCCATCGGCACAGCAAAAAGGGCCTCCTTGCGGAGGCCCTTCGATTTGGCGCCGTCGCGATGGTTATGCGGACTTGAGGTCGGGCTCGTTAGATGTCTGCAGCTTTCGGGCGCTTTCGAGAATCTGCTCCTCATGGCCGATCAGCTTTTTGGATTCCTTGAGCGCGTGATAGAGATCGCCGTTCAGGATGCAGTTGTTGATGCCCTCGATAAAGGGCCAAGCGCTTGGCATCGCGTTGAGGATATCGCGCACGAGGCTGAAATAGGTCGGGTGGTGAGCCATCGGGTCCGGCGACAGATACATGAGCTGTACGGCGAGATAGACCAGCTTGGCCGGGGTGTCGGAGGTATCCGGAGTGAGAATGTCCTTCTCGCGCAGGATCGGGATCCGGTCGCCGTCGATCAGCAGCCTGGCGCGCTGATCGGTATTGGTGACGACGCAGGCGCCGATAATGATTCGCTCGTGCGGTTTGAGCTCGACTTTCAGGGCCATGCCTGTTCTCCGTTTGACGCATTTCGGTGTCGGTGCCCGCCGGCAGATTCGCATCCTTTCTCATGATGGTTAACTAATGGTGAACATGCGATTAGTGGCTGTTTGACTGGGCTTTCTGCGCTCGACCCGTAAGAATACGGATTGGATTTGGATCCAGCGAATTAATTTCAAATTCATCGTCTTCAAGGGCGTCTTGTCCGACCAAATTCATTTTTTCTTAGAAACTTGGTTTCAGAGTGAGCCGTCGCCTGATCGAGAGGTCGGGTTAGTGGCTTGTTTTGATTTCACACCAGAAAGGTATGAAAGATGTCCGGTATTGTGCTCTCGGCTTCGGTTCGCCAAAACCTCCTCTCGCTGCAGTCGACCGCCGATCTGCTCGCGATCACGCAGAACCGCCTCTCCACGGGTAAGAAGGTCAACACGGCCCTCGATAACCCCACCAACTATTTCACTGCAGCTTCGCTCGATGCGCGCGCCGGCGACATCAACAGCCTCCTCGACGGCATCGGCAACGGCGTGCAGGTCCTGCAGGCTGCCAACGTCGGCATCACCTCGCTGCAGAAGCTCGTTGACTCCGCCAAGTCTGTCGCCAATCAGGCGTTGCAGACGACGGTCGGTTTCTCGACCAAGTCCTCGTTCACGTCCGTCGTGATCGATGGCGCAACGGCCGACAATCTCGTCGCCGACCAGACCCCGATCAGCGCCGCGTTCACCGGTGCCTCAGCTCCGCAGCGCGCTGCGTATACCAGCACCACGGTGACGACCCCGGGCGGCCAGCTCGAGACGGCCGGCCCGGTCAATGCGACCGCTTCGACGCTTCTGTCGGCTCTCACCGTTCCGGTCGCCGCAGCCAGCACGTTGGTAGTCAACGGCAAGACGATCACCTTCGAAGCCGGCGCGAATGGCCTCGTTGGTTCGGGCAACGCCTATACGTTGGGCGTCGATACCTCGCTGAGCGCTTTGATGACCGCGATCGACACCCTGTCGGGCAACACGACCCCGGCCAACGCCTCGACGGCAACGGGCGGCATCATCACCCTGAGGTCCGGTACAGCCGCCGACCTCGTCGTCACCGGTACCGCGGCCGCCGCGCTCGAAATCAACACTGTCGCTCAAAGCACTGCTACTCGTGGCGGTGGCGCCCTGACGGCTGGGGCTCTGGCCGGCGCGACCAAGCTGAGCGTCGGCGACGGCACTGCTGCTTCGCTGTCGAACGGCTTCGCGGTGGGTGATACCCTCACCGTCAACGGCAGGACGCTGACCTTCGTGGCTGCGACCGCGGCCGGCAACGATCCGAACGAAATCAGGGTCAACAGCGACGTCGACGGCCTGCTGGCGAAGATCGACGGCCTGACCGGCTCGTCGACGCCCTCGGCGATCGCCGCCGGCCAGATCACGCTGAACACCGGCACGCTGAGCGACCTGACGTTGTCCAGCAGCAACGCTGCCGCTCTCACCGCGCTTGGTCTGCCAGGCGGCGTGACGCAGGCTCGCACGCAAGTCCCGGGCGTGCTGGAAGGCAAGACCCTGCAGATCGCGGCGACCGGCGGAGGTACTGCCACCGACATCGTATTCGGTGTGGCTCCCGGCCGCGTTTCCAATCTCAACCAGCTGAACGATGCCCTTGCCGCCAACAACCTGCAGGCCACGTTCGTGTCCGGCAGGCTGACGATCACCACGACGAACGAAGCGGCTTCGGCCACGATCGGTGCGATCACCGGTTCCGCGGTTGGCGCCAGCCAGGCGTTCGCTGCTGGTACCACGGCTCCGGCTCCGGTTGTCGACCCATCGGCCAAGTTGACCCGAGACAACCTGGTCATTCAGTACAACAACATCATCAACCAGATCACCACCACCTCGCAGGATGCGTCCTTCAACGGCATCAACCTGCTCGGCGGTGACACCCTGAAGCTGACTTTCAACGAAACCGGCAAGTCCACGCTGAACATCCAGGGCGTGAACTTCAACCCGGCGGGCCTTGGCCTCGACATCCTGAGCACGGGTGCCTTCAAGGACAACGCTGCGATCAACGACATCGTGACGGCGCTGAGCGGCGCGTCGTCCACGCTGCGCTCGCAGGCTTCGGCCTTCGGTTCAAACCTGTCGATCGTGCAGATCCGTCAGGACTTCTCGAAGAACCTGATCAACGTGCTGCAGACCGGCTCGTCGAACCTGACGCTGGCCGACACCAACGAGGAGGCGGCGAACAGCCAGGCGCTGTCGACCCGCCAGTCGATCGCGGTGTCCGCGCTGGCGCTGGCCAACCAGAGCCAGCAGAGCGTGCTCCAGCTGCTCCGCTAAGCGAGACGACGTCGACAATCGAGACGGCGGGGGAGACCTCGCCGTTTTCTTTTTTTCGTCGAAACAGAAAAAACGTCGAAGCAAATAATTTGGGCGTCGATTTTAATTCCATCAGAACGGATGGCGGGCAAGGTGTTGAAAATATGGGTTTTCGCCGGGCTTCCGACACAATAGGTAACCGCCGCTAACCATATTTAAAGGCGCAATGAGTAAAAAAGTTAGGCAAATTCTTGATGTCCCCGCGGTCGTCCTGTGAACCGCTCTCACCGAGGTTAGTGAATGTCTAATGCAGCCCAGGCTTACGCTCGCACGTCGCATACGACGTCGAACCCCCGTGAAATCGAAGCGCAGGCGCTGCTGAAGGCCGCACGACAACTCCAGGAAGTCCAGACCAATTGGGCCGGCCCCGGCCAGGCCATGGAGAGCGCGCTGTTGTTCAATCGCCGGCTTTGGTCGATCTTCATGAGCGCGGCGCAGGCCGAAGAAAATCAGCAGTCGATCGAGGTGCGCCAGAACATCGCCAACATCGGCGTGTTCGTGATGAAGCAGACGGTCGAGATGCAGATGAACCCGGATCCGGCTAAGCTGAAGCCGCTGATCGACATCAACTGCAACCTTGCTGCCGGCCTCTCCGGCCGCGCCTGAGGTGTGGTGAGGGCGGTGGAGATGTAGCCATGGCCGACATGATGAGCATCATTGCGGCCAACTACAAGACGGTCGGGATGACGATCCCGACCAAGACGCCCTATGTGGCCGTCGATCCGGCGCTCTATGAGGGCAGCTGGACCGGAAAATATCCCGACCAGAAGACGTTCAAGATCACGGTCTCGAATGTGACGGGCTTTCGCGCCAAGGTGCAGTACCAGAGCGGCGGCACCAGCAAGTTTCAGGAAGTGCTGATCAAGGACAACGGGTTCCGGGTCGGCGATACCAAATTCACCCTTACGGCCAACAACAAGGCGTTGATCAAGAACGTCGTTACCGATCCGGCGAGCGGGCAGACCTATCTCGACCAGGCTTACGCGAGCAGGTGATAAGCGGCGGTTTTCCCTTGCCGGACGAAGGGCGAGGAGCCGGGCAGCACCGAATCCGGTTTCAGGCCGTGCGGTCGGTGGCGCTAAGGCGCTGCGGCGCGTCCTTGGTCAGGTCGAGGGTGTGAAAATAGGCGCGGCGGCGCAACACGGCTTCCTCGGGAAACTGCTGCACCACCTGGCTCGTCCTGGTGTCGACGACCTGATAGACGACGGCGCGCGCATCGCGATCGATCACCACCTGGTTCGATACAGAAGCGCTGGAAATGGAAACGCGGACCGCATCGGAATCGATAGTGGCGCGTGCAGGCGCATCCGCTACCGAGACGCTCTGGCTCGGCGGCAGTTGGGTTGCGACTGCGTGTTGCGCCGCTTCGCTCACATGCTGAACGACCGGCGCGGCAACCGGTGCCCCCACCGGTTTGATGTTGAAATCTGTACTCATGGCAGCCTCCAGGCTTGCTGCGAGTCAAATCCCAACCCCTCGTCTTCAGCAATATAGCCCGCGACCTCTCAACGCGGTGTTAGGGAATACGCTAAACCTCGCTCTGATGCGGGTGCGCAAATTTGGCTAAAATTGTAACGAACCGGAGGCCGCGCTCGCTACAGCGAACGGCTGACCGCGAGCGGAGTCATGTTGCGGGGTCCGGGGGTCGCGCGCTGTCCCGAGGCTGTATAGGTGCTCGGGATGTTCTTGCGCTGCATCTCGGTGTTGACGCCGCGCACGATGCCCTCGGACACCGCATGCGCCGTCGCGAGGACGGTGAGGTTGATCTGCAGCATGGCGCGGAAGGTGTCGTGATGGCGCCGCAGCGTGGTCAGCAGTTCCGGCGAGACCTGCGCCAGATATTTCTGGGCATTCTTCAGCGTTTCGACCGCCACCATGTAGCGCCGCGACTGTTCGCCCTTCTGCGCCTCCAGCCGCATCGCTTCGCGGATCTGGCCGGCGCGCACCAGTTCGGTTTCGCGCTCGATGATGCCGAGCAGGGCGCTCATCACGTCCATCAGCTCTTCGGCGAGCTTGCGTGCCTCCAGCGGCGTGGAGATTGCCTTCACGGGGGCGGACGTTGCTTGAGGACGCTGATTCATGTCGGTTTCTCTTTATGCGTCAGCCGGCGCGGTTGGCTTGTTGCAGGATCAAGGAGCGGAAGACCTCGTTGGAAATGCCGACGCCGCCGGACCGGGCGAAGGATTTCGAGTATTCGTCCGTCAGCATCGAGCGCCAGGCGCCGGTGCCGGTCGTGTCGCCGAACGGCCCATCGCCTTTGACGCCGGTGGTCATCTGCGAAAACATCGAGTTGAGGAACATCGCCTCGAACTCCTGCGCCTTGGCGCGGGTCTTCTGCTGCGCTTCGGGCGAGATCTTTTTCAGGGCGTCGGCGAGCTGCGGATCGTGGCGGCCGTTGACCAGCGAAGCCCTCGACTTCGTGTACCCGTTGATGCCGTTGACGAGGCTCGTTTCCATCACATCACCTCGATGTCGGCCTGGATCGCGCCGGCGGCCTTGATCGCCTGCAGGATGCTGATGAGGTCGCGCGGGCCGATGCCGAGGCCGTTGAGGCCGTCGACGAGTTGCTGCAGCGAGACGCCGTCTTTCACGACCGCGAATTTCTTGCCGTCTTCCGAAACGCTGACGCCGGTGCGGGGCGTCACCACGGTTCGGCCGCGCGACAGCGGATTGGGCTGGCTGACCTGCGGGCTCTCCGAAATCGAGACGGTGAGATTGCCCTGCGCCACCGCGACGGTGGCGACGCGGACGTCGCGGCCCATCACGATGATGCCCGAGCGCTCGTCGATCACGATCTTGGCGGCGAGATCCGGATCGACCTGCAATTGCTCGATCTCGGTCAGGAAGGCGACGACGTTGCCCTTGAACTCGGCCGGGATGGCAAGCTGCACGGTAGAGGGATCGATCGGCTCGGCGGTCTTGACGCCGAGGAAATCGTTGACTGCGGCTGCGATGCGCTTGGCGGTGGTGAAGTCGGCGTTGCGCAGCGCCAGGCGAACATTGGGCAGGCGATTGAGCGCGAATTCGATCTCGCGCTCGATGATCGCGCCGTTCGGAATCCGGCCGTTGGTCGGCACGCCGCGCGTGACGCTGGCGGCGGCGCCTTCGGCCGCGAAACCGGCGATGGCGAGCGAACCCTGGGCGACTGCATAGACATTGCCGTCGGCGCCAAGCAGGGGGGTGACGAGGAGGGTGCCGCCCTGCAGGTTCTTGGCATCGCCGAGCGCGGAGACAGTGACGTCCATCCGCGTGCCCTGGGTCCCGAAGGCCGGCAGATTGCCGGTGACCATGACGGCGGCGACGTTGCCGGTGCGGATGGTGGCGCCGCGGATGTTGACGCCCATGCGCTCGAGCATTGCCTGCAGCGATTGCTTGGTGAAGGGAATGTTGTTGAGCGTGTCGCCGGTGCCGTTGAGGCCGACGACGAGGCCGTAGCCGATCAACTGGTTCTGCCGCACGCCTTCGATATTGGCGAGATCCTTGATCCGCGAGGTCGCGCCTGCGGACGAGGGCGATAGCGCCAGCGCCAGCAGCGCGGCGCAGGCCACCCAAAATGCGTTTGCCGAACGGATGCCGGGCATCCTGTGCTCCCCTCGAGGTCATCAACCGGGACCGCTGCGCCACTCCCATGACGATGGTCCGCCATTAACTATGCGAGCGCCGTGCCACGTTGCTTCGCCTGAGCAGTGCCTTGATATTGCTTGCTATTCTTCGGAGCGGTGTACTGCGGCGGCTTCACCACGATGGGCGAAACTGCCGGAGCGCGGCAGATTTTGCCGGGTCGTTTACGCGTCATTAACCATAGCGAGGCGAAGCTTGTGCGCATTCCACCGGCGGAATCATCACGATGCGCATCTACGGACCAAACGGCACCACGCTAGGATCGCCCGCCAGCCACACGCGGCGGACCAGTTCGACCGGCTTCTCGCTGCCGGATACGCCGGCGACGCCCGAGGAGCCGCGCGCCGCGACGGCACCGAAGGCCGCCGGCAGCATCGATGCGCTGCTCGCCATGCAGGGCGTCGACGATCCGACCGAGCGCCGCAAGCGTTCGGTGGCGCGGGGCAGGGGCGCACTCGACGTGCTCGACGAACTCAAGATCGGGCTGTTGTCCGGCAACCTCGATGCTTCCACGGTGAACCGGCTGCGCGATGCCGCAGCCAACCTGAAATCCTCCTCCGGCGATCCCGGTCTCGATTCGGTGCTGTCCGAGATCGAGCTTCGCGTCGAAGTGGAACTGGCCAAGGCGGGACGAGTCTAGTTCCGAGTGTCGTTGCCCGGCTTGACCGGGCAACCCAGTATTCCAGAGACGCCCGTGCACGATCGAGAGGCCGCGGCGTACTGGGTGCCCCGCTTGAAGCGGGGCATGACAGTGTTTGATGTTTCACGCCGCGATCGATTTGCGCTGCGCGTCATAGCGGCGCTGCGCGTTCAAAACTTCCTTCAGATTATTCTCGGCCCAGTCGCGCAGGGGATCGACGGCGCCGGCCAGCGTGGTGCCGAGCGGCGTGATCGAGTACTCGACGGTTACCGGCACGGTCGCGATCGCGCGGCGTCTGATCAGCCCGTCGCGCTCGAGCGATTTGAGAACCTGGCTCAGCATTTTCTGTGAGATCCCTTCAATCGTGCGGCGCAACGCGTTGAAGCGCATGGGTTCGTCGCGCACGAGAATCAGGATGAGGACCGCCCATTTGTCGCCGATGCGATCGAGAATCTGGCGAGTCGGACAATCGGCGGAATAGGCGTTCGGGATTTTGGCGTTGGCGGATTTCACGGCGGTTACTCCGGCGTAATCAGGTGACCCAAAAAGTGCTCTCTTAACACCTACACCCTTTTTGTTGTCTAGTCACCATTGGATACCGATTAGCGGTTCGCAAGGAGACTTTCATGAAAATCGCCGTCATCGGCGCGTCCGGCAATGCCGGCTCGCGCATCACCGCCGAACTCGCCCGCCGCGGCCATGCCGTCACCGCCATTGCCCGCAATCCCGAAAGGATTGCGGCCGGGGACAACGTCACGCCGGCGAAAGGCGACCTCATGGACCAGGCGGCACTCACTGGTCTGCTGGCCGGTCACGATGCGGCGATCAGTTCGGTCCACTTTCTCGCCAGCGATCCGCTCAAGCTGATCGGGGCGGCGAGGGATTCGAAGGTGGGTCGTTACCTCGTCGTCGGCGGCGCGGGCAGCCTCGAAGTAGCCCCTGGCGTCCGGCTGGTGACCACCCCGGGTTTTCCCGTGGCATACAAGGCGGAAGCCGAAAAGGGGGCTGCGTTTCTCGACCTGCTCAGGGCCGAAAAGGGATTGAACTGGACCTTTCTGTCACCCTCGGCGCTGTTTACGGCCGGCGAGCGGACCGGCAGGTTCCGGATCGGAACCGACCAGCTTTTGACCGCAGCCGACGGCAAAAGCTGGATTTCCTACGAGGATTTCGCAGTTGCACTCGCCGACGAAATCGAGCGCCCGGCCCATATCCGCAGCCGCTTCACCGTCGGCTACTAGACCGGCCGTCCGCTCGATAACTTTGCCTGTGCAAGGCCTTGGGGGCGGTGTTCCCAAGGGGATAGACGATATTGTCTGTCACAACCCTCCGCTATATAAGGCGCGCGCGGACGGACCATTTTCCGTCCCGCCTTGCACGCGAAGATGGGCTGACCTTGGAAAAGTTGAAGAATTATCGACCCTCCGAAAAAGAGCCTTTCATGAACGACCGCCAGCGCGATTATTTCCGCGCGAAGCTGTTGGCGTGGAAGGACGAGATCCTGAGGGAATCGAAGATCACCCTGCAGACCCTCCAGGAAGAGAACGTCAATCATCCAGATCTGGCTGATCGCGCCTCTTCCGAAACCGATCGCGCGATCGAACTGCGCGCCCGCGACCGCCAGCGCAAGCTGATCTCAAAGATCGACGCCGCGCTGCAACGCATTGAGGACAACACCTACGGCTATTGCGAGGAGACCGGCGAGCCGATCTCCCTGAAGCGGCTGGAGGCGCGTCCGATTGCCACGCTGTCGGTGGAAGCGCAGGAACGTCACGAGAAGCGCGAAAAGGTCTATAGGGACGAGTAGAGTTGTTTCGAGGCACCTGACCGCGGCGCGCGGTCAGCGCTGCCGTTCGTAAAAATGAAAGCCGCCGGCGATGGACAAAATTCTCGCGGCCGCCCAGACCATTGCCACCGCGCGGCGTAATCGTACGCCGCTGGCCGCGCTTTCCCCTGAACTCGCACCCGACGACGAGGCGGAAGGCTATCGTATTCAACGCGCGGTCCACGACCTGATGCTGCCGAACGCAGGTCCCCTCGTCGGCTACAAGATCGGCTGCACCAGCGCGGTCATGCAGCAATATCTCGATATCCCGCATCCTTGCGGCGGCGGGGTGTTCGCCAAGGGCGTGCATGAGAGCGGCGCGAAGCTGCGATTCGGCGATTACGTCCGCGTCGGCGTCGAATGCGAGATCGCGGTGCGGCTGGCGCGCAACCTGTCGCCGAGCGAGGAGCCGTTCACGGCAGAGTGGGTGATGGAGGCGATCGAAGCCTACTTTCCCGCGATCGAGATCGTCGACGACCGCTACGTCAAATGGGAAACGATGGGGGCGCCGACGCTCGTCGCCGATGATTTCTTCGCTGCTGGCTGCGTGCTCGGCAAACCCATATCACGCACCAAGGCGCCCGACCTGCTCAAGGTCTCCGGTCGCGCACTCATCAACGGCGACGAGGCTGGCCGCGGCACCGGCGCCGACGTGCTCGGCCATCCGCACAATGCGCTGGCGTGGCTCGCCAACCATCTCGCCGAGGAGGGCAAGGGCCTGCATGCCGGCCAGATCGTGCTGACGGGGAGCCTCGTGAAAACCGTCTGGCTCAACGCCGGTGACAAGGTGAAGATGGAACTCGATGGGCTCGGCACCGTGACGGCCGAATTTCGGGACTGAGCAAGCCCGATGGCAGAGAGCGTTCCGTCGGTTCTCGAGTCCGATGCCAGAGGCGAGATCGCCGACATCTATGCCGACATCCGAAAAGTTCTCGGCACCAGCGTCGTCAACCTGATCTGGCGCAACCTCGCCACCATGCCGGGCGCGCTGGAATGGACCTGGTCGACCGTGCGTCCGCTCTATCTCGGCGATGCGCCGCTGCACGCCGAAGCCGTGAGGGGAGGAATCGCGCTGCCGGAGTGGCCGGTGTTCTCCGCCGACACGTTGCTGGCGGCCGGCATCGATGAGACCGAACAGGCGCTGATTGGCGACGTGCTCGACAGTTATCAATATACCAATGCGCTCGCGCTGGTCGTGCTGTCGGCGCTGCTGGCGCATTACCAACCGCGGCCGGCCGATACGGTCACGCCCGCCGGTGTCGCACCGAAGCCATCAGGTGCCAGGATTCCGGAATTGCCGCCGATGGAGGCCCTGGACCCTGAAGTCGCGGCCCTGGTTTCCGAATTGAACACGTTCGGCGAGGATACCGAGCCGCAGCTGATTGCCAGCATGTACCGGCATCTCGCCTACTGGCCGTCTTATCTGGCGCTGGTTCGCACCATGCTGGTGCCGCTGCAGCAGCAGGGACGGCTCGACGCACTCACCCAATCCACCCGCGCTCTCGGGCACGCCCACGGCGCCGTGCTGGCGCGGCAGCTGAAACCATCAACGCCGCCGCAGACGCTGCAATCGGCGCTCGCTTCGTGTCGCCTGTTCGTCGAACATCCGATCGCGCGCATGACCGGAATCTGCGCGCTGATCCGGCGGGCCACCGGGCGGTGACCGGTAGACGCTGACCAGGCGGTGACCGGAGGTCAGACCGCGCGACTTCGCCCGGCCACCATCCCGTAAACGAACAGCACGATGACGGCGCCCACGATGGCGCCGATGAAGCCGGCACCCTGTCCAGCACTATACCATCCGAGCGCCTGACCAAGCCAGGTCGCCACGAACGCGCCGACGATTCCCAGAATGGTGGTGAGAATGAAGCCGGACGGCTCGTTGTCGCCAGGCATGATAAATTTTGCAACCACGCCTGCAACAAACCCGATGATGATCGTCCAGATGATGCCCATTGCGCTATATCCTTCTGATGAAACTTGACAATCCGCCGCTCATGCGGCGGGCAAACGGCCTTCGGGCGTGTACTTGTCGACCGCAGACGGAAGTTCGCGCGAAAGTCTGGCGAGAAGCTCATCCTGCGAAAGTCCGGTCTGCTGTTCGAGCTGCGCCAGCACGTCGGCGCCAATCGCCCGCTTGAGCTGCGGCGGCGAGACTTCCTTGTTGGGACCTTGATTGATCCAGGATTCAGCCGTTTCGCCTTCGCCGCTCTGTTTGAATTTATCCAGGAGCTCGCCGAGGCCGCCGCTGAGCAGGCCGCCTGCGCCGGCGCCGCCCAGCATCCCGCCGAGATTGCCGAGCATCCCGCTCAGCGGATCGCCGGTGCCCGGCTTGGCCTGGTCACCTCCCGCATTGCGGAGCATTTCCGATATCTTGTCCCGGTTCTGATACCCGGCAATGGCAAGCAGTCCTAGAAGGGCTGTCATCGATGGAAATCCGCGGCTCATGTGACGCTCCTGTAAGAGTTGAGGCCCTCGGCAACGCCGATCACGGGTTTCGGTTCCATCGAAAGGAAACCTTCTGCGCTCCAGTCGACCTCAACCGTCAGAGCACTTCAATTCATCCCGGTCCCAGAACGACTTGATCGCACCGAACGGCACGGTGAGCCGTTCCGGATAGCCCTTGAACCACAGCACGACTTGAAAGCGGTCGTCCTTGCTGGAGGATGATGGTCATGGCTCGGCAGCCGCGGGCGAAGCGGCCGCGATCGCTGCCAGCAGGGGAAACAGCATCCGGATTTTCATGTGATGCCTGAATGGGTTGAGTTGACGTTTTTCATGGGTCAGTGGCGGCGGCGCGGATCAAGGCTCAATCCCGGGCCGCGGCGCGATTCAGCTGGCGGAGCACTTCAGCGTTGCGTTGTCCCAGAACGCCCTGATCGCCGCGAAGGGCACGGTCAGCCGTTCCGGGTGGGTCGCAGGCCACAGGATGACCTCGAAGCGATCTTCCCTGACAATCAGCTGTCTGAATTCGTTCTGCAGCATGACGGTCATCGCGTCGGGATATTTTGACTTGAGATTATCCGACATCTTCACGCCTTCGGCCCTGGTCTGGAAGGTGAGATTGACCGGCCGGTCCTCTGCGGCGCGCCGCAATGTCTCGGCGATGGTGTTGCGTGACGCCACTGTACTGCACGGCTCGGCGGCCGCGGGCTCGGCGGCCGCGATCGCCAGCAGGGAAAGCAGCATGCGGATTTTCATGTGATGCCTGAATTGTTTCGTTGTCCCGGCGGGCGTCGGTTGGAGGGAGGGTGCAAGCGCGGTCCTGGTTCACTGGCGATGGCAGCAATATTGTCATACCTTCGCGGGGAGCGGGTATCCAGTCACCTGCGGCCTATCGCTGCAATCGCCACTGCCTATGGTGAATGCGAAATGTGATTTCGACTTCGCCGAGGTTTCGTAACGCAGCAACGCCGAAACTTTAGCGAAAACTTTAGCGATGGATACGCGCGAAGGCACGGCCCCGCGATCCCTCGACTCGAAGCGTTGGAGACCACGGCTTTGCCGTATGCAACAACATCGTCGGTCTTGCGCGGCCGGTGACCGCTCACGGATCAACGCCCTGCGATCACATCACACGCTCGACGCCGCTGCGTCCACCACGACCGGTCCCAGCCTGCGTGACGATGGCCAACGCCGCGGTCATATGGCTGCCAATGAACCCTAAACTGCTGTAGGCTTGCTGCAGCGGGCGCATGGAAGCGATGACCCAAGATGAATCCGCTTCGCACCACTGTGGTCATGAAGACCGATATCAGCGGGTCGACATCCCGCTTCCGCGAGCTGCTGGCGGCTGATCTGCAGGCGCTTCTCAGCGAGCATCGCGACTTTCTGAGACGTCACGCCGCTGAACACGACGGCAGCATCATCAAGGGCGCGGGTGACGGCTACTGGCTGGAATTTCCCAGCGTGACCAGCGCAGCCAAAGCGGCCATTGCGATGCAGGAGGCGTTGCGGCTGTCGCAGCTCAACCGGGGCGACGACCGGTTGGCCATCCGCATTGTGATCGCGCTCGGCGATATCGCAGTTCTGGATGATGACTTCGTCGGTGATGCTTTTGCGCTCGCCGCCCGCGTGGAGACGGTAACGCCGGCCGACGAAATCTATCTCACGACGGCTGCGCGGCTCGCCATCACGTCGGCCGAAATCCAGACCGCGCTCGTCGAGAATTTCGTGTTCAAGGGCTTTGCCGAGCGAATGCCGATCTACCGTATCGAGCAGCGTCATCGCACGCGCGTTATCGCCGACACCTACATCATGTTCTCCGACCTCGAGGGGTTTGGCACGATGCTCGATGCCGGGCCAGCCAGCGCCACCGTCGAGCGTATCCTCGATGCGGTGGATGCCGTGACGCGCGGAATAGCGCAGGAATTCGGCGGAACGGTCCGATTCAACCTTGGAGATTCCTATTGTGTAACTTTTACGGACGCCGCGCAGGCCGTTGCCGGGGCACAGCGATTAACTCAAAACTGGGAAGCGATTCGGCAACGGGAGCAATTCGGCTGCACGGTCAGTATCGCGCTTCACCGCGGCACCCTTTATACGTTCAGATCCTTTCTCTACGGCCGCGACGTCTGGATCGCGTCGCGATTGCAGAATGCATCGGCCAAGCTCCTGGCCAGCCACGAGTACGGCATCTTCGTCACTGGCGCGGTCCGCAGCGCGCTCTTGGGCAATCCTTCGCACAATCGGTTCCAGCCCGTTGTGCTGGAGTCGCCGCCGGCAGCCCTTGCCGGACTTGAGGTCTATCGCCTATGCGATGAAGCGTTGTATTTTTGATTGGTCTGTTTGTCGCCCTGCTCGTTGTCAAATGCGATCTATCGCGGGCAACGCAGTCATTCGTGCGTCCAGACCTTAACAGCCGACACGAGCAGTGCTGCGAGGGAAGAAGAGAATCGAATTCGGTGCGAGTCCGAGTAGGAGGCCTCGAGCGAGGTTCCGCAAAGCAAATTCGCAAGGATCGGCCAATTCGCGCCGATCTCGAAATGGCACCGTGGCCGCTCGGAAGGGCAGAGCGGTGACGACAACGACAAGGCTTGTTGCCTTACTGCGGATAACGGCCTCCAGCCCGCGGAAACGGAATAGGCTGGAAGGCTGCCTGTTACTCGCCTCACGCTTGGGGTGGCTGTCGACATAAACAGACCAAGTGCCGTGAGGGATCTGCTTCAAGCCGGCGCATCTCGACTCCGACGGATCAGTCGGACTAGCTCGATTCTACCGCACTGCTCGCAGCAATATTGAACCAAGTCGCTACCTTGTGCTTCAGGGAAGCTGTTCGCAATCTTCATCGTCACCTTACAAACAATGCAGGTGAGGAGATCGATCAGCGGGCTTTTATCGTCGTTTGCATTGTTCATCTCCCTTCGCCTTCGCAATCAGTCTGAAAGACTTCCAGGGGAGCGGCAAAGTCAACTGACGGCGGCCGCGACATCAAATCCTCGTCCGCATTACTTTGGCCCCCGCCAACGTCAGTCGGATTTCCCCGCCCGCTGCTCTGCATTCAGCCCCAAGTGTGTTATTCTGGCCTATGGAACATCAGGGCGTCGAATACACGGTAGTCCAAACCATCAATCCATTTGGCTGGAAATGGTCGTTTGAGCGAGGTAGACGAACGCCCAAAACTGGAATTACTTTCAGTCGCGCGGAGGCCGTTAGCGCCGCCGAACGAGCAATCAGCCAATCGCTCAGAGAAGAGAAACGGCAGTAGGCCGGCCTCGTTTCAATCCAGAGCCTCGCCTCTTGATTGTTACGACAACCCAAGCCCGTGGCGAACAACGGTCAGTGGAACGATCGAGGCGCCTCTCGGTGTATCGAGGCGTCAGCGATTGAATGTCAGATTCGGTGCCATCGTTGCGGAGTTGTCGTCCTGAAAGCCATTAAGCACCACATAACAGCCAAACAGGATGACTGCTAACAAGCAATATACAAAATAGGAAGGCCGTCCGAAGCTGCGACCGCTCATTCGCTGGATCCCTAATCTTGGCGACCGACTGCTCAGCTCTTTGCAGCCGTCCTTGAGAGTTCAGCTTCCACGCCGGCTGCACACGCCTTGGCGAAGGAATAGTCCATACTCGTCGAGGCAACGGTCTTCACGAATTCGCCGATGACGTTGTCCTTCGAATACGGGCCCGCCGAGCTAAACTTGGCGACGGCGCCGTCGGCCGCAGTGAACTGCGCGACGCACATTGGGACCAGGACGGACATCCGACCGCTGCTTTCTGCCATTGCGCTCATAGTTCTGGCAGTGCCTTCGGTTACCCAGCCACCCCAGAAAAATCCGATCGTTATCGCCGCGACAGCTCCGGCAGCGATACCTTGGAGGAAGCGCGTCCGGGCTTCACCCTGCAAGATTGCGGGTATTCTCATGATGTATCTCCGTTGTTGCGCAAGCAAGCGCGTTGGCAGCCACGGACGCCGCTTGCATCCGCGCTTGGAAAAGCATCTAGCTTAAGAGATTGCGCCTTCCGATGGCACTCAAGCTGCCGCTACGACGACCAGCAGCGACGTCGGACGTCGCAGCTTCATGGACAGCCTCAAGATGGAGCAACGTCCACCCGATAGCTTAACGGTAGACTGTTGGTCGGATGCTGTACAGCACGTTCTTGTCTGCAGTCATATTGGCTTCTGGTCAGCATGTCCGCTGATCAGCGGAAAACCGGAAGCGAGCGGCGCGTTGTCTCTCGGGGTCGCAACCTGGGCCAGCCTGTTGAGGCAAGTGAGTTCGCCTCACTCAACTCGGGGGGCGGGACGACCGTCTCGACCCCCGGGCGGGCCGCCTTGCTTTACGAAGCCACCACCAGCGCCATGGGCATACCAATCCCGCTGCTGCCGAGCACTTTCGCGGCTGGCTGCATCGCTGTTCGCAACTTGATCTATCTCAAGGCGCGGCCGGACGGGCGCGTATGCGCTGCGGGACGTCGGGTGACGGTCAAGGGAGGGGTGCCATGCTCAGATTGATGATCGCGGCTGGCTTTGCTCTATTGGTTGCAACATCTGCGCAAGGAATGACGCCTGCGCCGCTTCCTCAACTGGACGATATGGTGACGCGAGTTGCTGTCGGCTGTGGTCCGGGCAGGACACGGGTCAACGGCGTATGCGTGGCGCGGGCCACGGTTCGTCAGACCCGCCGGGCCGTCCGCAGGTGCGTGCGATATCAGGCCGGCGTTTGCGCTGCCTACGAGTAAACATGAGAGGATTGGCGCCCGGTCCATCCCAGTCGGACGCCAGTCGCTCTATTCGCGCCTAAGTCGGTACCGCCGCCTTGGCCTCCGCCAGGGCCGCCTGCAAGGCGGCTTCCTTGGTGTGGTCGAGAGAGGTCTTCATGACCGTGCCGCCTTCGCCCTTGAGCCTCTCGAGCACCTTGTCCGCCGTAGCCTTGCGCACCAGGACGAACAGCGCCGCCGTGCCGGGCGCAATCGCAGCCGCAGTTTCCTTCATCCACTTGTCGTTGATGCCGAGGTCGGTCAAGGCGCCGCCAAGCGCGCCTGAGGCCGCGCCCACTGCGGCGCCAACCAGCGGCATCAGGAAAATCAGGCCAATGAGCGTGCCCCAGAAGGTGCCCGAGACCGCACCCGTCGTCGTCATGTTGATCAACTGGTTCAGCTTGATGTTGCCCTGAGCGTCCTTCACGGCGACGACCGCATCGTCCAGTTCGAGCAGATATTCCTTCTGCATTGCCAGCAGCTTTTGCCGGACCTCCTCCGCCTTGGCCTCGGTGGGGAATCCGATCACCACGAGATCACTCATTTTCGACACTCCGTTGGACTGGTCACGATCGCCGACTTCCCTGGAGGCGGCGGCAGGCCTCGCGGCCAAACCGCCGTCCACGCCAACTGATGCGCTCAGTATCCATACTGACCCGGGCAAACCCAGGCGCCGTAGGAATTGTAGTAGCAGCCGCTGTTATAGCCGCCGCCGTAGTAGCCGTAGGCTCCCGCCGCCGCTGCGCCGACTGCGGCACCGTAGACGCCTCTGCGCACCGCCGTGCGCGCTACCGGATGATACCCGCGCGCGACGTATCCTCGACCGGCATAGGCACGGCCGGCATATCCCCGGCCGGCGACGCCGACCCGGCCGGCATGAACGCCGCCGCCGTGAAAGCCTCCGGCCCGGGCGCCGCCGCCCCGACGCGCGGACGCGTCATCCGGGATCAGGCTGGCGACGACTATGATGATTGCTGCCAAGGCAGCGAGGGCACAACGAACCATGGCCTTCCTCCTGTTGATTGGGGTGTCGTGCATTCGGGTTCCGATCCTGGCGCACCCGCAGCTATCCGCACCCGACGACATCTTTTGACGTTCGCCTGACCCGGGTTTGAGCTAGATCAATGTTCCTGTCGCCTTTGATCGCGTTTGGTTTGCAATCTGTTCGCCATGCCGAGGTATGTTCGTCTAAGGTCTCGCGACCTGGACGAGCGAGGGCGATCGTGAAACGGAAAAAATTCGGCACCGGTGGTCCGGAGGTATCCGCGATCGGGCAGGGAACCTGGTATCTCGATCGTGGCGACCGCAAGGCTGCGGTGGCGGCGTTGCGCCGCGGCATTGAAACGGGCATGACCCACATCGATACCGCCGAGATGTATGGTGACGCCGAACTCGTCATCGCGGATGCAATCGCAGGACTGCCGCGCGACGAGCTTTTCCTCGTCTCAAAAGTACTGCCAAGCAACGCCTCGCGCCGCGGCACCATCACCGCCTGCGAGCGGTCGCTGAAGCGGCTCAAAACCGATCATCTCGACTGCTATTTGCTGCACTGGCGCGGATCATATCCGTTCGAGGAAACGGTTGCGGCGTTCGAGGAACTGGTCGCGGCAGGAAAAATCCGTTCCTGGGGCGTCAGCAATTTCGATGCCGACGATCTCGGCGAGATGCTTGCGATCACGGGCAAGGGCAAGATCGCCTGCAATCAGGTGCTCTATCATCTGCAGGAGCGCGCGATCGAGCACGCCGTCATCCCGTGGTGCGAGCAGCATGGCGTGGCCGCCGTCGCCTATTCGCCGTTCGGGCATAATGAGTTTCCGTCATCGCGCAGCAAGGCCGGCGAGGTGCTCCAGGCGATCGCCGATGCGCACGAGGCGAGCGCGCGCCAGGTCGCGTTGGCGTTTTTGACGCGCGCGCCGTCGGTGCTTGCGATCCCGAAAGCATCGAGTGCGGAACACGCGGCCGACAATGCGGGGGCGGGGAATCTGAAGCTGAGCGACAGCGAAATCGCAACGCTCGACAAGGCCTTTCCGCGCGGGCCCAAACCGCGCAGCCTGCCGATGCTGTAGCTTCTGTTCGAGCGGAACACGTTACTTAACAAAGTGTTGCAAAGGAGCCCTCAGCGCATATCCGCATCCTGTTTTCGGACCTAGTCCCAGCGGGCGTATTGGTGTCTTTTAAGGGCTCGCCCGATTCGACCATTGCTGCCTTCGAGATTGCCGTGACACCGCCCCCCGCCGCAGCCGCCAGGCTGGACAGCGCTCCAATACCTTTGCCCGAAAAGAAGTCCGTTGCCCGCAAGGCGCCCGCACGCGCCGACAGGCCGTTCAAGGGCATCGCGCTGGTACTGGCCTCGACGATCTTCCTCGGTGCGTCCGACGTCACGGCGAAATATCTCTCGGCGACGCTTCCGTCGATCGAGATTGCGTGGATCCGCTTCCTGGTGTTCGCGCTGATCATGACGCCGGCAATGATGCCGGGTTCCCCGCTGTTCGCAATGCAGACCGACCGGCTCGGGCTGCATCTGATGCGCGGCTTGGCTATCTTGGGCTCGTCGCTGTTCTTCATCTCCGGCCTGCGCTTCCTGCCGATCGCGGAAGCCTCCGCCACCGGCTTCGTCGCGCCGCTGCTGGTCACTGCGCTTTCGATCGTGTTTCTCGGCGAGAAGGTCGGCATGCGCCGCTGGATCGCGACCGGCGTCGGCCTGATCGGCGTGCTGATCATCCTGCGTCCCGGCACCGGTGCCTTCCATCCCGCGGCGTTCTTCCCGCTGGTCTCGGCGCTGGCATGGGCCTGCACGCTGATCATGACGCGGATGATGAGCGGCACCGAGCGCGCCATCACCACCATGGCCTATTCCTCGCTCGTCGGCCTTGTCATGCTCTCCGCACTGGTGCCTTCCGTCTGGGTGACGCCGAGCTGGAACGATATCGCCCTTGGCGTCTTCATCGGCGTGGCCTCTACCGCAGGCCAGTGGATCGTGGTGCTGGCGTTCCGCTATGCCGATGCCTCCGTGCTCGCGCCGTTTTCCTACACGCAGTTGCTGTGGGTCAGCGTCCTCGGCTTCCTGATCTTCGGCGAAGTCCCCGATGTCTATACCGTCACCGGCGCCGCCTTCATCGTCGCCTCGGGGCTCTACACGGCGCATCGCGAGCGGGTCCGCCGGTCGCAGCTCCTGGCCGTGCCCGGCGAGCCGTCGCCGAACGCCTGACGCAAATTTCCCGCAGCCGGCAGTCTCATCGCGCTGGCCCCGTTGGCTCCCTGTGCTAAGAGGGATCAAAACCATGGGGAGAAGACGCCGATGCGCGCTGCAATTTTCCGGAACGGCGAGATCGTCGTCGACGCGATGCCTGAACCCAGCCCGGGTCCGGGCATGGTGCTGGTCAAATCGCTGGCCTGCGGCATCTGCGGCTCGGACCTGCACGCGCGCAAGCATGCACACCGCATGGTCGAACTCGCAAAGCACTTTCCCGGCCGCAAGCCGATGGATCTATCCCGCGATGTCGTGTTCGGCCACGAATTCTGCTGCGAGGTGCTCGACTATGGTCCGGGTACGACGGGCAAGTTGAAGCCTGGCACCAAGGTGTGTTCGCTCCCGGCGTTGCTGACGGCGGAAGGCCCGCAGGGCATCGGCTATTCGAACGACAATGTCGGCGCCTATGCCGAGCGCATGCTGCTCAGCGAAGCGCTGCTGCTGGAAGTTCCCAACGGGCTTGCCGCCGAGCACGCCGCACTGACCGAGCCGCTGGCGGTTGGCGTTCACGCCGTGGCCAAAGCCAATATCCGGGGCGGCGAGGTGCCGCTGGTGATCGGCTGCGGCCCGGTCGGGCTCGCCGTCATCGCTGCGCTGAAGATCAAGGGGATGCACCCGATCGTCACGGCGGACTATTCCCCGGCCCGGCGGGCGCTGGCCGAAAAGCTCGGCGCCGACATCGTCGTCGATCCCGCCCGCACGCTGCCTTATGCCGCCTGGGCCGAACACGCCCAGATGTCGCCGGAAGAAAAAGCCGCGCGGACGCCGCTGCAGGCATTGCTGCCGGCGCTGAAACCCGCGCTGATTTTCGAATGCGTCGGCGTCCCCGGATTGATCCAGCAGGTGTTCGAGGGCGCCCCGCGCGATGCCCGCATCGTCGTGGTCGGCGTCTGCATGGAGACCGACCGCTCCGAGCCGATGCTCGGCATCATGAAGGAACTCAACGTCCAATACGTGCTCGGCTACACGCCGGAGGAATTCGCCTATTCATTGCGCCTGATCGCGGAAGGGCAGGTCGATGCGGCATCGATAGTGACCGCCAGCGTCGGCATCGACGGCGTGGCAAAGGCGTTTGCGGATCTCGCCAATCCGGAGGCGCATACCAAGATCATCGTCCAGCCGTGGCGGTGAGTTCGTTAGAGCCGTGCGTCAACCATCGAACCCTCATGGTGAGGAGGCGCGAAGCGCCGTCTCGAACCATGCGGCCCGGCTGGTGCCAATCATCCTTCGAGACGGCGCTAGCGCGCCTCCTCAGGATGAGGTCTGACATATCACGGCGTCGCCCGGTTCCTCGGATATTCGAGCTGCATCGCGACGAAATCTGTCGTGCGTGAGCCATAGCGGGCCGTGATGCTCCGCAGGGTATCGTCAAGCGCCTCCGCCGGCTTGCGATCCCCGACAGATGGCAGCAGCCGTTCCGCCGGCCAGTTCGCTACGACCTGGTCGGGAAGAATGCGGATGCCGTTGCGGCTCCGTTGCGCATCGGCCGTGCCGGCAAACGTCACCGCCCGTGAGCGATAGGTCCGCGACCATGCATCGGCGACGAGTGCCAGCGACACTTCGTCGATGCCTCCCTTGAGTTCGATGCCAAGCTGCTCGCGGTTCCAGAACGCGGCGGTGTTGCCGATCGCCGTCAACGCAAATGGCCGCGTGAACTTGAACTCGTCGCTTTCGTGCCGCGCATCCCAATTCGCAAGGCCGATCTCGCGGGCGATGGCTGCGGCCTTGTCGCGGCCGGCGATCGCCTCGATCAGCGTGAGTGACATCGGCATCGACGCCGTGATTCCCGTCGTCGTCGCGACGCCGCTGTCGGCCACAAAACGGCGGTCTTCGACGTAGCGGATCGTGGGATGATCTCCGCGCAGTTCCTTGATCGAATACCAGTGCGTGGTCGCCCGCTTGTCATGCAGCAGCCCGGCGTCGCCGACGACCTTGGCGCCGGCGCAAACCCCGATGATGATCGCGCCCCTGGCGGACTGGCTCCTGATCCATTGCAGCGCCGCCGGATCGTCGTCGCGGCTCATGGCGGGCACGATGACATAGTCCGCGCCTTCAGGATTTCGCGTATCGAACTCCGCGGTGGTCGCCTCTGGCTCGATCTTGAGCGCCGGAAACAGCGTCATCGGCCCCGCCGCCGTTGCAAGCGTCACGACATCGGCGACGTCGGCGCGCTTGAGGATGCCGTAGGGCATCAGGTAGTCGGTGGTTTCGGTGGCGTCGTTGACCCCGATGATGGCGATCAGCGGACGCTGCCGCTTTGGTGGTTTCAGCGCCGCGATTGTGGCGTCGGTCTCCTGCTGCGTGATCGGCGCTGGCGCGGCAACCGAAGGCGCCGGCGGAAGCGACAGAATCCAGCCGCCCCCGATCGCGATGAAAAGTGCAATGACGCAGAGACCGCTCCACAACAGACGTCGTGAGTTCATGACAGTTCGCTCGATGATGATGGTTTGAATCGAGTCTAGTGCAGTCGCGCCCCGTTCGAAATGACTTAAACCCCGCAAAAACGGTCATGCGGGCAAAGGAGCCTTGTTCACTTCGCAGCGTACTGGATACCCCGCGTAGGCGGCGCCTGCGCGGGGGGTGACAGTTGTCAGTGCCGCGCTACCTCCGGCTACACCGGCAGCGCGATCGAATACTTCACCTGGCTCAGCGCAAAGCTCGACTCGATCGAGGCGATGCCGTCGAGCCGCGTCAGCTTGTTCTTGAGGAACGCTTCATAGGAAGAGAGGTCGGCCGCGACGACGCGCAAGAGATAATCGCGGTTGCCGGTCATCAGGTAGCATTCCAGCACCTCGTCCCATTTCGAGATCGCTTTCGCAAAGCGGTTGAGGTCCTCTTCCTTCTGCCGCGCCAGCTTGATCGAGATGAAGACGCTGACATGAAGCCCGAGCGATTTCTGGTCGACGGTCGCGATGTAGCGGGTGATGACGCCGCGCTCTTCCAGCAGCTTGACCCGGCGATGGCAGGGCGACACCGAGAGGCCGACCTTTTCGGAGAGTTCCTGCATCGTCATGCGGCTGTCGGACTGCAGCAAGCCGAGGATCTTGCGGTCGATGGCATCGAGGGTATTCATTGGGATGAACTCATGGTTTGCAGTGCAATCGTGGAATTTTATCCCAATAGCCGGCTGTATGTCGCGAGAATTTGAGATATATGGGAACCGCAGTCCCGGTAGAATCTGCGTCATACTTAACGTGTCCGGAGGATTGCCATGGGAGTCGAGCCCGCACGCCTTGAACTGTTGTCCGCGCTGGCACGGAAAGTTCTCTGGCTGTCGTCGTGGACGATCCATCACGCCAATCACATCAGGCCCAATGTCGACGGCCTGAAAGTGGGCGGCCATCAGGCATCGTCGGCTTCGCTGGCGAACATCATGTCGGCGCTGTATTTCTCGGTGCTGCGGCCGCAGGACCGCGTCGCGGTGAAGCCGCATGCGAGCCCGGTATTTCACGCCATTCAGTATCTGTTCGGGCACCAGACCCGCGAGAAGCTGGAAAATTTCCGCGGCTTCAAGGGCGCGCAATCCTACCCGTCGCGCACCAAGGATGCCGACGACGTCGACTTCTCCACCGGCTCGGTCGGCCTCGGCGTGGCGCAGACGCTGTTCGCCTCGCTGGTGCAGGATTACGTCACCGCGCATGGCTGGATGAAGGACCGCCCCGAGGGGCGGATGATCGCGCTGGTCGGCGACGCCGAGATGGACGAGGGCAATATCTTCGAGGCGCTGCTGGAGGGATGGAAGCACGGCCTGCGCAACACCTGGTGGGTGGTCGATTACAACCGCCAGAGCCTCGATGCCGTGGTACGCGAGGGGCTGTGGGCGAAATTCGAATCCATGTTCCGCAATTTCGGCTGGGACGTGGTGATCGTGAAATACGGCACCCTGATGCAGGCCGCATTCGCCGAGCCGGGCGGCGAGGCGCTGCGACGCTGGATCGATAATTGCCCGAACCAGATGTACGCAGCGCTGTGCTTCCAGGGCGGCGCGGCCTTCCGCAAGCACCTGCAGGACGACATCGGCGATCAGGGCGAAGTGTCGCAACTGATTGACCGGCGCAGCGACGACGAACTGCTGGCCTTGATGTCGAACCTTGGCGGCCACGACATGGCCAGCATGTGTGATGCCTTCGAGGCGGTCGACCACGATCGCCCGGTCTGCTTCATCGCCTATACGATCAAGGGCGTCGGCCTGCCGATGCAGGGCCACAAGGACAATCATGCGGGACTGATGACGGTGGCGCAGATGGAAAAGTGGCGCGCCGCGCAGAACATCCGCTCCGGCCACGAATGGGACAAGTTCGAGGGGCTGTCGCAGCCGCAGGCCACGCTGGAAGCGTTTCTTGCCGAAGCGCCGTTCAATCAGGAAGGCCGCCGCCGTCTCACCGCACCCGTGATCGAGGTGCCACAGCAACTCACCTTCAAGCAGGCGGCGCAGATGTCCACGCAGCAGGGCTTTGGGCTGGTGCTCAACGAACTCGCGCGCAGCGACACGGAACTGGCATCGCGCATCGTTACCACGTCGCCCGATGTCACCGTGTCGACCAATCTCGGCGCCTGGGTCAACCGCCGCGGTTTGTTTGCCAAGGCCGAGAACCATGATCTGTTCCGGCAGGAAAAGATCCCCTCGACCTTCAACTGGGATTTTTCGCCGAAGGGGCAGCATCTTGAACTCGGCATCGCCGAGATGAACCTGTTCATCATGCTCTCGGCGCTCGGGCTGTCGCATTCAATCAACGGCGAGCGGCTGCTGCCGGTCGGCACGCTGTATGATCCCTTCATCGAGCGCGGCCTCGATGCGATGAACTATGCCTGCTACCAGGATGCGCGCTTCATGGTGGCCGCGACGCCGTCAGGCATCACGCTGGCGCCGGAGGGCGGCGCGCATCAATCGATCGCGACGCCCCTGATCGGCATGGCGCAGGACGGGCTGGCCTCGTTCGAGCCCGCGTTCGTCGATGAACTGGCCGTGATCATGGGGTGGGGCTTCCGCCACATGCAGCGCGAAGCCGGCGAGGGCGGTTCGATCTATCTGCGGCTTTCGACCCGCACGCTCGATCAACCGCAGCGCATGATGACGCCGGACCTGCAGGCGGGCATCACCGAGGGCGCCTACTGGCTACGTGAGCCCGGCGCCAATTGCGACCTCGTGATCGCCTATACCGGCGCGGTTGCGCCGGAGGCGATCGAGGCGACCGGCTTCATCGGCGAAAGCCACCGCGACGTCGGTCTCCTGGCGGTAACCTCCGCCGACCGCCTCCATGCGGGATGGACCGCGGCGCGGAATATGCGTCGCGACCGCCGGGGCGTGGCGCACCTCAGCCATGTCGAAAGGCTGCTGGCGCGGCTGTCGCGCGACTGCGGCATCGTGACCGTGATCGACGGCCATCCCGCCGCGCTCGGCTGGCTCGGCAGCGTGCGCGGCCACCGGGTCGAGGCGCTCGGTGTCGAGCAGTTCGGCCAGACCGGCACTATTCGAGACCTCTACCGCCACTACGGTATCGACGCCAACGCCATCATCGATGCCGCCGAAGCCCTGACCGTCGGCGCCCCCGTGCGGCACCGCAAGATGGCGGTGTGAGGTACGGTTGTCATTCCGGGGCGCGCGAAGCGCGAGCCCGGAATCCATCGCGATACGGGTTATGTGGCCCGATGGATTCCGGGCCTGCGCCAAGAGGCGCATCCCGGAATGACAGGGCACCTTGCCACGTGCACCGCACTGATCTTATATCCAGCCCCTGCCGCATCGCGGCTCCCCGCATATGGCGGGTTCATTTGTCTGGGCTTTCGTGCAAGGATGCCTGCCGAACGCTTCCGTTCCCCCGCATTCGCCCCCGAAATAAAGAGGTTTACGATGGTCAACCGCATGCAATTCTACATCGACGGCGCCTGGGTCGATCCCGCCGTCAAGAAGTCCACGCCCGTCGTCAATCCGGCGACCGAAGAGGCGATGTATGAAGTTGCGCTCGGCTCAAAGGCCGACGTCGACAAGGCGGTCGCCGCCGCCAAGCGCGCCTTCTTGACCTTCTCGCAGACCAGCCGCGAAGAGCGGGTCGCGCTGCTGGAGAAGGTCATCGAGATCTACAAGCGCCGCATGAAGGAAATCGGCGCTGCCGTATCCGACGAAATGGGCGCGCCGCTGCCGATGGCCGAGCGCCTGCAGGCCGGCGCGGGCCTCGGCCACCTCGCTTCCACTTTGGAAGTCCTCAAAAACTATCATTTCGAAGAGACGATCGGCACCGCCGTCGTCGTGCGCGAGCCGGTCGGCGTTGTCGGCATGATCACGCCCTGGAACTGGCCGCTGAACCAGATCGCCTGCAAGGTTGCGCCCGCGCTCGCCGCCGGCTGCACCATGATCCTGAAGCCCTCGGAATTTACCCCGACCTCAGCCTTGATCTTCGCCGAAATCCTGCATGAAGCCGGCGTGCCGAAGGGCGTGTTCAACCTCGTCAACGGTCTTGGCCCGGAAGTCGGCGCCGCCATGAGCGAGCACCCTGACATCGACATGATCTCGTTCACCGGCTCGACCCGCGCCGGCGTCGACGTCGCCAAGCGCGCCGCGCCGACCGTCAAGCGCGTCAGCCAGGAACTGGGCGGCAAGTCGCCGAACGTCATCCTCGAAGGCGCCGACCTCACCAAGGCCGTCACCGGCGGCGTGATGCACATGTTCAACAATTCCGGACAGTCCTGCAACGCACCGTCGCGGATGATCGTGCCGCTGTCCAAGATGAAGGAAGTCGCGGCCATCGCCAAAGGCGTCGCCGACAAGACCAAGGCGGGCGATCCCCGCGCCGAAGGCACCACCATCGGTCCGGTCGTGTCGCGCATCCAGTGGGACAAGATCCAGGCGCTCATCAAGAAGGGTATCGACGAAGGTGCAACCCTTGTCGCCGGCGGTCCCGGTCTGCCGGAAGGCGTCAACAAGGGCTTCTATGTGCGCCCGACCATCTTCGCCGACGTCACCAACGAAATGACGATCGCCCGCGAGGAAATCTTCGGGCCCGTGCTCACCATCATCGGCGCCAAGGATGAAGCTGATGCGGTGAAGATCGCCAACGATACGCCTTATGGCCTCGCCGGCTACGTCTCGGCCGACAGCGTGGAAAGCGCGCGCCGCGTCGGTCGCCAGATCCGCGCCGGCAACGTCAACCTGCAGGGCGTTCCGAACGAGCGCACCGCACCGTTCGGCGGCTACAAGCAGTCGGGCAACGGTCGCGAGTGGGGCAAATACGGCCTCGAGGACTTCCTTGAGGTGAAGGCAGTCGCCGGCTACAACGCCGCGTAAGCTGCAACCGCCATTGCGAGAGAAGCGAAACAACCCGGCCTGCCAGCAAGCAATGGGTTGCTTCGTCGCTTCTGTTCAGCGCAATGACGAAGCTTTGTAGGGTGGGCAAAGGCGCACTTGCGCCGTGCCCACCCTCAAACACCCCCAAGAAGGGTGGGCACGCTTCGCTTCGCCCACCCTACGATTTTTGCGCATTGACAGCCGGACCGGAAACGAGAACAAAAAATGTCCGATGCCGCATCGTCTCATTCAACCGGCTGGCGCCCCGCGAGCTACTATCCCGATCCTGCCATCCACGCCCTCGATCCGCGCTTCGAGAAATACTGGCTGAAGCTGTCCGCCGTAGAGCGGATAGCCACCGGCCTGCGCTGGGCGGAAGGCCCGGTGTGGTTCGGCGACGGTCGCTATCTGCTGTGCAGCGACATTCCCAACCAGCGCATCCTGAAATGGGAAGAGGAAACCGGCAACGTCAGCATCTTCCGCAAGCCATCGAACTTCGCCAACGGCAACACCCGCGACCGCCAGGGACGCCTGGTGACCTGCGAGCATGGCGGCCGGAGGGTGACCCGCACCGAGTACGACGGATCGATCACCGTGCTGATCGATTCCTTTGACGGCAAGCGATTGAACTCCCCCAATGATGTGGTCGTAAAGTCCGACGGCTCGATCTGGTTCACCGATCCGGTGTTCGGCCTGCTCGGCAATTACGAAGGCTACAAGGCCGAGCCCGAGATCGACATGAACGTCTACCGGCTCGACGGTGCGACCGGAAAGGCCTCGATCGTCGCCGAGGGCGTGCTCGGACCCAACGGGCTGTGCTTCTCGCCGGATGAGAAGATCCTCTACGTCATCGAATCGCGCGGCGTGCCGACCCGCAAAATTCTCGCCTATGACGTCTCGCCCGATGGTGCGAAGCTCTCCAACAAGCGCGTCCTGGTCGACGCCGGCCCCGGCACACCTGACGGCATGCGCTGCGACATCGACGGCAATCTATGGTGCGGCTGGGGCATGGGCGATCCCGAACTCGATGGCGTCGTCGTGTTTGCGCCCGACGGCGTGATGATCGGGCGCATCGCGCTGCCGGAACGATGCGCCAATCTCTGCTTCGGCGGGCTGAAGCGCAACCGGCTGTTCATGGCCGCGAGCCAGTCGATCTACGCGCTGTATGTGAATACCCAGGGCGCGCTGGGCGGCTAGCTCATCGCCATTCTTCGGCCGGCCGCAGATCGGTTTCGAGACAAGAGGAAAGTAATGCCCCGCATCTTGATGACCGGCGCGGCCGGAGGAATCGGTACCAGCCTGCGCAAGCTGTTGCCGCCGATCTATCCGGACCTGCTTCTGAGCGACCTGAAGGCGCCGGTCGATCTCGGCAAGGGTGAGAAATTCAAGGCGGCCGATCTCGCCGATGCCGCCCAGGTCGATGCGATCTGCGAAGGCGTCGACGGCATCCTTCATTTCGGCGGCTATTCGGTCGAGGGTCCCTGGGACCAGATCCTGCAGTCGAACATCATCGGCTGCTACAATCTGTTCGAGGCGGCGCGCAAGCATGGCGTCAGGCGCGTGGTGTTTGCCTCGTCGAACCACGCGGTCGGCTTCTACCCGCGCCATCACCGGATCGGCACCGACGTCACCGCGCGGCCCGACAGCCGCTATGGCGTCAGCAAGGTGTTTGGGGAAGCGGTCGGTGCGCTCTATGCCGACAAGCACGGGCTCGGCGTGACTTGCCTGCGCATCGGCAATTTCGGCGAGATGCCGCTCGACCACCGCAGGCTTTCGATCTGGCTGAAGCCGGAAGACCTCGTGCAACTCTGCCGGATCGGGCTCGATCACCCCGATATTCACTTCGAGATCCTCTATGGTGCCTCGTATAATGAGCGCGCGTGGTGGGACAACCACCGTGCCTACGAGCTCGGCTATCGGCCGACCGGTCGCGGCGAAGACTTCCGCGAACACGCCATGGCGGAGCAGGCCAGGCTCAAGCCGGATCCGGTCGGCGACTACTACCAGGGCGGCACGTTCTGCAGCATGGAGTTCGACGGCGACAAGGACCGGATCGTCGACTGGAAGTTGGGTTCGTAACAAAGCCTCGAAAACGGGAACAAGAAAATGGCCGACGGACTTCGCAAGGGACTGGCAAGTTATGGGGACGCTGGCTTCTCGCTGTTCCTGCGCAAGGCCTTCATCAAGGCGATGGGCTATTCCGACGACGCGCTCAATCGCCCGATCGTCGGCATCACCAACACCTACAGCGACTACAATCCCTGCCATGGCAACGTTCCGCAGATCATCGAGGCGGTGAAACGCGGTGTCATGCTGACGGGCGCGATGCCGATGGTGTTTCCAACCATCTCGATCGCGGAAAGCTTTTCGCATCCGACCTCGATGTACCTGCGCAATCTGATGGCGATGGACACCGAGGAGATGATCCGCGCCCAGCCGATGGACGCGGTGGTCGTGATCGGCGGTTGCGACAAGACCCTGCCGGCTCAGATCATGGCCGCGGTGTCCGCCGATCTGCCCACGGTCGTCATTCCGGTCGGGCCGATGGTGGTCGGGCATCACAAGGGCGAAGTGCTGGGGGCCTGCACCGACTGCCGGCGGCTCTGGGGAAAATATCGCGCCGGCGAAATCGACGACGAAGAGATTGAAGCGGTCAACGGAAGGCTGGCGCCGTCGGTCGGCACCTGCATGGTGATGGGTACCGCGAGCACCATGGCGTGCATCACCGAGGCGCTCGGGCTGTCGCTACCGATGAGCGCGACGATCCCGGCGCCGCACGCCGAGCGCTTTCGTTCGGCGGAGGCCAGCGGCAAGGTTGCCGCCGCGATGGCGAAAGCGAAGGGACCGCGGCCGAGCGAATTCCTGACACCGGCATCGTTCCGCAACGCGCAGGTCGTGCTGCAGGCCATCGGCGGTTCGACCAACGGGCTCATTCATCTCACCGCGATTGCCCATCGTTCGCCGCACAAGATCGACCTCGAGACGTTCGACAGGCTTGGCCGCGAGGTACCTGTGCTCGTCGACCTGAAGCCTTCGGGCGAGCATTACATGGAGCATTTCCATCATGCGGGCGGCGTCCCGAAGCTGATGGCGCAACTCGGCGATCTCATCGATCTCGACGCAAAAACCATCACCGGGCAGACGCTGCGCGAGGTCGTCGCCGGCGCGGAAGACGTGCCGGGGCAGGATGCCATCCGTCCGCGCGACAACCCGATCAAGTCCGAAGGCGCCATGGCGGTGCTGCACGGCAACCTTGCGCCGCGCGGGGCCGTCATCAAGCAATCGGCGGCGAGCCCGAAACTGCTGCAGCATACCGGTCGCGCAGTCGTGTTCGAGTCCGTCGAGGACATGACGTTGCGGGTCGACGATCCCGCGCTCGACGTCAATGCTGACGACGTACTTGTGCTGCGCAACGCCGGTCCCAAGGGCGCGCCCGGGATGCCGGAGGCGGGCTATCTGCCGATCCCGAAAAAGCTCGCACGCGGAGGGGTCAAGGACATGGTGCGTATCTCGGATGCGCGCATGAGCGGCACGGCGTTCGGCACCATCGTGCTGCATATCACACCGGAGTCTGCCGTCGGCGGGCCGCTGGGGCTGGTGAGAAACGGCGACATGATCCGCCTCGATGTCGCGAAGCGCAGCATCGATCTGCTCGTCGATGACGCCGAACTCGAAAAGCGCCGCGCTGCGCTCGCGCCGGCCGCGACGCCGGATGGGGCCAGACGTGGCTACGCTCACCTGTTCAACGAGACCATCCTGCAGGCCGACGAGGGCTGCGACTTCGACTTCATGCGCGGCGAGGACAAGGGCTAGTTCCGCGACGCCCTTATTTCGACTTGCTGGTGAATCGCTTCACGGCAACGCGGAAGTCATCGGTCTGCATGGCGTCGATGATCCCCTTTTCCTCGGCATCAAGCTGCTGCCTGGTCGGCGTGGTTGCGGCCTGGTAAACCAGCGTCTTGGTGCCAGCGATCGCCGCCGGGGGATTCTGCGCCAGCCGCTCGGCGAATTTGCGGGTCTCCGCCTTCAGTTCCGCCGCCGGAACGACCCGGGCGACGAGGCCCCATTCATGGGCCTGCTGCGCGGTAAAGCTGTCTTCGGCCAGAAATATCTGCAGCGCGCGGCGGCTGCCGACAGTGCCGACCATGCCGACCGTGCTGCCGCCGTCCGGCGTGACGCCGATCTTGGCATAGGCCGGGGTGAAGCGGGCATCATCGGCGGCAATGCAGAGGTCGGTGACGAAGGCGAGGCCCATGCCCGCGCCGGCTGCGGACCCATTGACGCTGGACAGCACGATTTTCGGCATCCGCCGCACCGTCTCGATAAAGGCGTGGTAGTGCTTCAGCAATTCCCCTACCACGGGCGCCACGGTGTCATTGGCGGCGGCCGCGCCGATGGTCTGCAAATCGCCGCCGGCCGAGAAGGCGCGGCCTTCGCCCTCGATTACCAGCACCCGGACATCGTCATTGGCCTCGACCTTTGCGCCAAGCTGCTCGAGCGTTTGCGCGATCGACAGGTTGATCGAGTTGAAGGCCGCGGGCCGGTTCAGCGTAATCGTGGCGATCGGGCCTTCGATTCGGAGCAGGGCGGGGGCGGTATCGTCTGAGGTCGGCATGGCAAGCCTCGGAATGCGCGGAGAGGGGCGGGCATTTAAATCGACAACGTCAGGGGTGACAATCCCCAACCAGGCTTGCAGAATGCGGCTCGGGCTGGAGCCGGGGACGCCCTTGCGTCGCTGCGCGCCATAGGGTCAAATACTGGCTGTCATCGTTCGGGACGCGGACACGAGCGCCGTTCCCCGGGGGACGAGGCAGGCAAGCCAAAATCATCGGAGAGAAGACGACATGGGTCCTTCCTGTGTGCTCGAACGTAGGCTGTCCCCATGACGGCAGGACCGGTTGTCATCATCGGCGCCGGCCATGCCGGCTTTCAGCTCGCGATGTCGCTCCGTCAGCACGGTTTCGCCGAACGCATCGTGCTCGTGAACGATGAGGGCCATCTGCCCTACCAGCGCCCGCCGCTGTCAAAGGCCTATCTGAAGGGAACCGGCGGGCCTGACAGCCTGATGTTCCGGCCGGAAAAATTCTACCATGACCAGAAGGTCGACCTGATCGCGGACCGCGCCGTCTCGATAGACCGCGCCGCCCGAAAAGTGGTGCTCGCCTCCGGCGCTTCGCTCGATTACGGCCATCTGGTGCTGGCGACCGGCGCGCGCAATCGCCTGCTCGACATTCCCAACGCCAATCTCGATGGTGTCCGCTACCTGCGGACGCTCGACGAAAGCCAGGTCTTGCGGGATTACATCGCCCCGGGCCAGCGCGTCGTCGTGATCGGTGCCGGATTCATCGGCCTGGAATTCGCAGCGACCGCCCGCGCCAAAGGCCTCGAAGTCGACGTCATCGAACTCGCCACGCGGGTAATGGCGCGCGCGGTAACTGCGGAAATCTCGGAATACTTCCAGTCGCGGCACACCGCGGCCGGCATCCGGATTCATCTCGGCGTGCAGGTCACCAGCATCGAGAGCGATGGCGGCAAAGTCACCGGTGTCAGTCTCAGCGACGGTAGGCACTTGAAAGCCGACCTGATCGTGGTCGGCGTGGGCGTCCTGCCCAATGTCGAGTTGGCGGCGGAAGCGGGCCTGCCGGTCGCGGCCGGCATCATCGTCGACGAGCATCTCCTTACCGCCGACCCGAACATTTCCGCGGTGGGCGACTGCGCGCTGTATGCAAGCCCGCGGTTCGGCGGCTCGTTGCGGCTGGAGTCGGTGCAGAACGCCACCGACCACGCGCGCTGCGTGGCGGCGCGGCTGACTGGCGACGCCAAGCCCTATGACGGCCTGCCATGGTTCTGGAGCGATCAGGGCCCCGACAAGCTGCAGATGGTGGGATTGACCACCGGCTATGACCAAGTGGTGGTACGTGGCGACCGCGCGCAGGGGGCGTTCTCTGCCTTCTGCTACAAGGCCGGGCAGCTCGTCGGTATCGAGTCCGTCAATCGCGCCGGCGATCATATGTTCGGTCGCCGCCTGCTTGCCGCACACGGATCGATCACACCCGGGCAGGCGGCGGATGCCGGCTTCGATCTCAAGGGCGCGCTCACTTAAGTGAGATTTGCTGCGGTGCTCTCTGCTTGCAACGGCCGACCATTTCGGCAACGCTGAAGCCACAAAACCAAGATGACTCCGGCAGTCCATTTTGGGGAGGTCACATGTCCGCCTGGCAGCGCTGCCTCGCATTGACCGGCGCCATAGTCGCTGCCTTGGCCATGGGTGGCTCTGCCTCGGGGCAGACCAGGCTGAAATGGGCGCATGTCTACGAGATCACCGAGCCCTTTCATACCGAGGCGCTGTGGGCCGCGAGCCAGATCAAGAAACGCACCAGCGGCAAATTCGATATCCAGGTGTTTCCGGCTTCCCAGCTCGGCAATGAAAAAGAGCTCAATGAAAGCCTAGGGCTCGGCACCATCGATATCGTCTATGTCGGCGTCAACTTCGCCGCCGCAACCTACAAGCCGCTCGGCATCACCGGCGCGCCGTATATGCTTCGCGACCTCGATCACTGGAAGGCCTACCGCGACAGCAAGCTGTTTGCCGATCTGGTCAAGGGCTACGACGACAAGACCCGGCACAAGATCGTCGCGCTCACCTATTACGGCCAGCGCCACGTCACCGCCAACAGGCCGATCAAGAAACCCGAGGACATGAAAGGCATGAGGTTGCGCGTGCCGCCGGCGCCACTGTTCTTGATGTTCACCAGATCTGTCAGCGCCAACGCCACGCCGATGGCCTTTTCCGACGTCTATAACGCACTGAAGCAGGGCCTTGTCGATGGCCAGGAGAATCCGCTGCCGACGATCATGGCCAAGAAGTTCTACGAGTTGCAGAGCCATATCGTGCTGACCGGCCACATCACGGAATCCATGGTGACGGTGGTTGGCAGCCACCTCTGGAACAAGCTGGCGCCGGAGGAGCGGAAAATCTTTGCGGATACGCTGAAAGAGGCCGCCGCGAAGGCGACCGAAGCGATCGAGGCTTCCGAGAAGATCCTGGCCGGGGAGTTCAAAAAGCTCGGCAACACCGTGATCGAGTCCGACCGAGAGGCGTTCCGCAAGGCTGCTCTCCCGCTGCACAACGACGCCTCCGCCGGCGCCGGCTGGACCAGAGAGCAATACGACGAGCTGCAGGCGCTCAAGTAGACGCTCTCAGGGAACTTCGCGCAAAGTCGCTACCTCGGCCGCCGTCGGCATCGATGGCGCCGCGCCCATCCGCTGCACGCAGATCGAGGCTGCGGCATTGGCGTAACCGAGCGCGTCGCGGATCGGCTTTCCGTCAGCCAGTTGCGCGGCAAGCGCGCCGACAAAACAATCGCCCGCGCCTGTGGTGTCGACGGCCTTCACTGGATGGCCGGCGATCATCGACGCCTCGCCGCCGATCAGCGCGAGCACGCCGCGTTTGCCGAGCGTGACGCAGATCGCCCTCTTCGCGCCGGCTGGCAGCGCCCGCGCCGCTTCAATGAATTGTGCGGGATCGTCAGCGGCTTGCAATTCGGTGTTCGTGAGAAACCCCAACTCGGTCTCGTTCACGACCAGGATGTCGACGAGATCGAGCAATTCCGCGCCGAACATCATCGCCGGTGCAGGATTGAGGATCGTGGTTGTGCCGGCTGCCCTGGCGCGATTGAAGAACGCCGATATCGTGGGCAACGGAATCTCGAACTGGCTGACGGCGATATCGCCCCTGGCCAGCACGGGCGTTGCGACATCCTCCGGCGTCACCAGCGCATTGGCGCCGGGCACCACCACGATGGTGTTGTCGGCATCCGCGACGGTGATGATGGCTGTGCCGGTATGGGTGCCGGCGGTGTCCGCTACGAAGGCGAGGTCGACGCCCTGCGCGGTCAGGAACGACCTCAATTGCTGTCCGAACACATCTGCGCCCAGCCGGCCGATCAGTGTTGTCGGCGCGCCGAGCTTCGCGGCCGCGACCGCCTGGTTCGCACCCTTTCCGCCCGGAAAATAATGCACGGCATTGCCGGCAACGGTCTCGCCGACCCTTGGATGCCGGCTAGCTGTCGCCACCACATCCATGTTGATGCTGCCGGCGACGAAGACGCGCCCCATGCGTGACTATCTCCCGTTGGCGCGGTCAGGCGCTTACACCGAACTCCTGCTTGACGGCTTCGATATCGGCAAGCGTCGGCAGGCCGGCCTCGTTGCCGAGGCGCTGGATCTTGTAGGTCGAGGCAGCGCGCGCAAACTCGAAATGCTCGTGCCAGCCTTTGGAAGGGTTGCTGAGATAGGAATAGACGTAGGCGCCGTGGAAGACGTCGCCGGCGCCGTTGGTATCGATCACGCGTTCGCGCGGGATCGGCAGCGCGGGCATGGTGCGGACCACGCCGGCTTCGTCATACCAGAGCAGGCCTTTCTCGCCCTGCGTGACGCCGCCGACCCGGCAGCCGCGGCCCTTGAGATAATCCAGCATCTTCTCCGGCGTCAGATCCATCTGCTCGCAAAGCCGCTCGGCGACGATCGCGACATCGATATACGCCAGCAACTCGTGCGTATTGGTGCGGAGACCGCCGCCGTCGAGCGAGGTCAGGATGCCGTCCTCGCGGCAGAGTTTTGCGTAATGGATCGCCGCGTCCGGCTGGTGGCCGTCGACATGCAGCGCGCGGCAGCCCTTCAGGTTCAGGAGCGGGAAGGGATGGATGTGCTCGTCGTCGCGGCAGCGCACGATGGCGCGCTTGCCGTCCTTGGGCATGATGAAGGACAGCGAAGAGGAGTTGACCTTGCGCGGGTGGACCGAGATTCCGTATTTCGCGCTCATGTCCCAGAACATGCGCCCGAGCCAGTCATTGGCGACGGTGGCGATCAGGTCCGGCACGATGCCTAGCTTCGCACAACAGAAGGCCGCCGTGACGGCATTGCCGCCAAACGAAATCGCGTAGGCGTCGGCTACGTGTTTCTCGTCGCCGGTCGGCATGTGGTCGGTGATGAAAGTAACGTCGATATAGGTCTGTCCGATGAAGAGGGCCTGCATTCGTTTTCCGTCATGTCCTGAAGGGGGTTCGGGCCCGGCGCAGCTACATTAGCACTGGTTATCGGATGCATTCGCCGAAATTATTCGCAACCGTGCCGTCTTTGCAGCTTGAGATGGGAGTATGGGCAGACTACGACCATCCTTGGACCATCGCCGGCACCCGTCGATAACGGCTTACCGCTGCCCGGGGTTCCGACACAGGGGAGGCAAATGATGACCGTTTATTCCGGTCCGGTGTTCGACATGGCGGTGAACCAGTTCGGCGTCATCGCCAACCATCTCGAAATCCCGATGGACGAGCGCGACCGCATCCTGATGCCGAAACGGTCGGTCACCATTTCCTGTCCGATCCACCGCGATGACGGTACCGTCGCCGTATTCGAGGGCTATCGGGTACAGCATCATCTCACTCTGGGGCCGACCAAGGGCGGCACCCGCTTTGCGCCCTCGGTCGATATCGGCGAGATCGCGGCACTTGCGATCTGGATGAGCTGGAAATGCGCTCTTGTCGGGCTGCCCTATGGCGGCGCCAAGGGTGGGATCAATGTCGACCTCTCGACGATTTCCAAGCGCGAACTCGAAGCGCTGTCGCGGCGCTACATGCAGGAGATGATCCCGTTCGTCGGTCCGCATACCGACGTGATGGCGCCCGACATGGGCACCAACGAACAGGTGATGGCCTGGTTCATGGACACCTACTCGATGTATCAGGGGCAAACCGTGACCGAGATCGTCACTGGCAAGCCGGTCTCCTCGGGCGGCACGCTCGGCCGACGCGAAGCCACCGGGCGCGGCGTCGCCTATCTCGCCAAGCGGGTGCTGAAGGAGCTCTCGATCAATCCCGGCACGGCCACCGCGGTCATCCAGGGTTTTGGCAATGTCGGCTCCTATGCTGCGCTGGAGCTTTATCAGTACGGCCTGAAGATCATCGCGGTCAGCGATCACACCGGCGCACTGCATGATGCGGCCGGCCTCGATATTCCCGCGCTGATGCGGCATGCCGGCACGCATGGCAGCATCGCCGGCTTCTCCAACCAGCTCGCCTTCGATCCCGATCAGATCCTCACGCTGCGTTGCGACGTGCTGGTGCCGGCGGCGATGGAGCGCGTCATCGATGCGCAGGTCGCCGAGAATCTCAAATGCCGCGTGCTGGCCGAGGGCGCCAACGGCCCGACCACGCCGGAGGCCGACCTCGTGCTCGAAAAGCGCCAGGGCGAGGTATTCCTGATCCCCGACATTCTCTGCAATTCCGGCGGCGTCGTGGTCAGCTACTTCGAATGGGTGCAGGACCTGCAGCAATTGTTCTGGGAAGAAGAGGAAGTGACGCGGCGCGAATATGCGATCCTCGACCGCGCCTTCGATCACATGGTGCAGCGTGCCAGAGCGGACAACATCCCGCACCGCACGGCGGCGATGGCGATCGGCGTCGAGAAGGTCCGCGCCGCCAAGAACACGCGGGGTCTGTTTCCATGATCATCGGCCTCGATCACGTCGTCGTTCTCATTGGCGACATCGACGCGGCGTCCGCAGCCTACCAGACGCTGTTTGCGCGCGCGCCGGCCTGGCAAAGCAACGACCATGGCGCCGATCGCGTCCTGTTCACGCTCGATAACGCCACGCTGGAACTGGTGGCGCCGAACGGCGAGGGCGTCGACGCGGATCGCATTCGCGCAGCGCTCGCCGCGCAGGGCGCGGGGCTGGCCAGCATCTGCTTTCGAACCAGCGACATCGCCAAGACATATCGCAGGCTCGACCGGCTCGCGCTGAAGCCGGAATCCATCGCCGAGGTCGAAAGCCGCGACACCATCAGCGGGGCCGTGCTTTCATGGAAGCGCACCCGCGCCGCCACCGAGGCCACGCGCGGCGTCCGCCTGTTCTTCCTCGAACGCGACAAGGAGCGGCCGCTCTCGGCGCCAACGATGGATGGACGGATCACGGGGCTGGACCATGTCGTGGTCTCGACATCGGACCCCGAGCGCATCGCTGCGCTCTACGGCGCGCGGCTCGGCCTCGACATGGCGCTCGATCGCTCGCACCCCGATTGGGGCCGGCTGATGTTCTTCCGCTGTGGCGACCTCATCGTCGAGGTTACGCACCGGCCGGGCAAGGAGGTTGATGCATCGCAGGATCGGCTGCGCGGCCTGTGCTGGCGCGTGGCCGACATGGACGCCACCCATGCGCGGCTGGTGCAGGCGGGCGTCGACGTCTCCGAAGTCCGCAATGGCCGCAAGCCGGGGACGCGGGTCATGACCGTGCGCAGCGGCACCTGCGGGGTGCCGACGCTTTTGGTGCAGCCGTCGGCAGGCAAGCCGTAGGCCTTCCCTCGTCCCTACGTTCTCAAGCCCCGCCATGCGTGCTACAGCTTGGCCCATAACGATCACCGAGCGGTTGATTTGGCAAAGGCAAAACGCGTTCTGAAGTGGCAGCGGGACCCCGAGGGGATGCGGCTGCGCATTCTCGAGGCCGCCAAGCGTGAGTTCGCCACCCATGGCCTCGCCGGCGCGCGGGTCGACCGTATCGCGGCCAATGCCGGCGCCAACAAGCGCATGCTGTATTACCACGTGGGCAACAAGGAAGACCTCTATCTCGCGGTGCTCGAAGGCGCCTACGAGAAAATCCGCTCCGAGGAGCGTGGGCTCGATCTCGAACATCTCGATCCGCCCGAGGCGATCGAGCGGCTGATCGACTTCACCTGGAACTACTTCCTGCGCAACCCGGAATTCCTGGCGCTGCTCAACACCGAAAACCTCGCCAAGGCCCGTCATCTGAAGCGATCGACCAAGGTCAAGTCGATGCATTCGCCGTTCGTCGAGATGATCCGCACCGTGGTGCGGCGCGGCGTTGAAAGCGGCGACTTCCGCGTCGCGGTCGATCCGGTGCAGCTCTATATTTCGATCGCGGGCCTGTGCTTCTTCTATCTCTCTAACAGCGCCACGCTCAGCGTGATCTTCGGCCGCGATCTCCTGAAAAAGGAGGCGAGGGATGAGCGGCTCGCGCACATGGTGGCGCTGGTGCTGGCGGCGCTGACGGGCAAATCGACGGCGGATTTCGGCAAGACCACGGTACGGGCTGCGCGGACGCCGGTGCATCAGCCAGTTTAGCCTGTCGTTCCTGCGGACGCAGGAACCCATACGCCGCGGCCCGGCTGATGAAAGGCAGTGGCTGACGCTCTGCCTAACTCACCACGCGCTGTGGTTATGGGCCCCTGCGAACGCAGGGGCGACGACGAATAGCAATTTTGCCGCACGAAAACCCGCTTGCCAGTATTTATCCAACGGGTTAATTTCCGCCCATAAGGACGATCATCAGGGAGCGGGACGTGGCCGAGGCGAAGCGCGAGAGTGGCTTGTCCAAAGCGCTGAATGCCGCGTGGGTGCGGCCGTTCCTGTTCTTGATCTTCATCGTGGTGGCCTGGGATCTCACGATCCGCGTGTTCCGAATTCCCGCCTACCAGATCCCGGCGCCGGGCGATGTCGTGGCGGTGCTCTGGACCGACTGGCCTGAACTGCTGCGGCAGGCATGGCCCACCACCTACGCCACGCTGTGCGGTTTCCTGCTGTCGGCGCTGTTCGGCATTCCCGTTGCCATGCTGATCGCGGGATCGAAGACGGTGGAAAGCTACGTCTACCCGCTGCTGGTGTTCTCCCAATCGGTTCCGAAGATCGCGATCGCGCCGCTGTTCGTGGTGTGGTTCGGTTTCGGCATCATCCCCAAGGTGATCTCGGCGTTCCTGCTCGGATTTTTCCCGGTGGTCGTGTCCGCCGTGCAGGGCTTCAAGTCGGTCGATCCCGATATGGTCGACCTGGCCCGCGCGATGCAGGGCAGCCGCTTCCAGGTGTTTCGCGCCGTCAACCTGCCGCATGCGATGCCGGCGATCTTCTCCGGGCTGAAAGTTTCGGTGACGCTCGCCGTCGTCGGCGCGGTGGTCGGCGAGTTCGTCGGCTCCAATTCCGGCATCGGCTACGTGCTGCAGCGCTCGATCGGCACCTTCGATCTGCCGACGATGTTTGCGGCACTGGTAATCCTGGCCCTGCTTGGCGTGGTGCTGTTCTGGGCCGTCGACCGCATCGAACGCCTCGTGATTCCCTGGCATGTCAGCCAGCGCGAGGACCTCATTTTTGCTTCATAAGCCAAACCAGAAAGCGGCTCGCTCAAGCGCCGCGCCAACACCACCGGGAGGATGACCATGATACGAGTGACAGCGGCGATCACCGCCGCCCTGATCTGGACCGCGCTTTCAGTGTTTCCGGCATCGGCCGCCGACAAGGTGGTGCTGATGCTCAACTGGTATGTCTATGGCGAGCATGCGCCGTTCTATTACGGCAAGGCCAAGGGCATCTATGCCGCCGAAGGAATCGACCTCGAAATCCAGGAAGGCCGTGGTTCGGCGGCGACCACGCAGGCCGTCGCGGCGAAAACCGCCAATTTCGGCTATGTCGACGTTCCCACCATGATGCGCGCGGCTGTGAAGGGGGCGCCAATCGTTGCCACCGGCGTGCTGCTGCAGACCAGCCCGATGTCGGCGATGGGCTTTGTCGAGAAGAACATCAAGAAGCCGGAGGACATCAAGGGCAAGACGGTGGCGATCACGCCGGCGGACTCGATGACCCAGATCTGGCCGCTGTTCCTGAAGAAAACCGGTCTGAAGGAAAGCGACTTCCAGACGGTTGCGGGTGACGGCCAGACCAAGCTCAACGCCGTCATCAACGGTCAGGCCGATCTGCTGCTCGGTTACGTCATGGATCAGTCGATGAAGATCAAGGACGCCACCGGCAAGGACGTCAACGCGATCAAGTTCGCCGACTACGGCATCAACATGGTCTGCTCCGGCGTCGTCGCCAACACCGAATTCGTCAAGGCGAATGCCGATCTGGTCAAGCGCTTCATGTCGGCGACGACCAAGGCGGTCGAAGCCGCCGAGAAGGAGCCGAGGGCGGCGGCGCAGTCGATCCTCGACGCCAACCCGAAGGGCGGCAAGATCGAGACACTGACGAAAGGCTTTGAGCTGACGATCCCGCTCTATCGTACCGCGGAGACCAAGAGCAAGCGGCCGTTCCAGGTGACCGATCAGAACATGACGGATACCGTCAACCTGATGGTCGAATATGGCGGGCTGGACGCCAAGGCCAAGGACAATCCGAAGGCGTTTTACACCAACGACTACCTGCCGCAGGGCGGTTCGTGAGTGGAGTTGTGACAAATCTGGTTCGCGAGCGGACCAGCCGCAAATCTATCGTCGTCCCCGCGTACGCGGGGACCCATAGCCTCCGGCTTTCGTTCTTGCAGAAGGTCTCTGCCAGCGTGCCTGAACGAAGGGACACGGCGTATGGGTCCCTGCGTTCGCAGGGACGACGAGGGGCGCAGGGACGACGCGGTGAGAGCGCGCGCCCGAATGGACTCACCTGAATGAACCCCGCGATCAAACCAACCGAGCCCGATCAACCAGGCGCGCATCTACGCCTGGTGTCGGATCGCGCCGGCGGCGCGGCGTCGGGCATCACGCTGTCGGGCGTCTCGAAAACCTATCGCTCGCGCGACGGCGACGTGCCGTCGCTGCGGCCGCTTGATTTTCATATCAACGAGGGCGAGTTCTTCGTCGTGGTCGGCCCGTCCGGCTGCGGCAAGTCCACGCTGCTGAAAATGATCTCCGGGCTGCTCGCGCCCTCGACAGGCGAAATCCTGGTCGAGGGCGAGCAGGTGACGAAACCGCACGGCAATGTCGGCATCGTGTTCCAGAACGCGCTGCTGCTGCCCTGGCGCAACATCCTCTCCAACGTGATGTTGCCGATCGACATGAAGAAGTTGCCGAGGGACGAGTATCTGCCGCGGGCGAAAGCGCTGTTGAAACTGGTCGGGCTCGAAGGGTTCGAGAAGAAGCTGCCCTGGCAATTGTCCGGCGGCATGCAGCAACGCGCCTCGATCTGCCGCGCGCTGGTGCACGATCCGAAGATCATGCTGATGGACGAGCCGTTCGGCGCCCTCGACGCCATGACGCGCGAAAAGATGAATGTCGAACTGATGCGGATCCAGCGCGAAACCGGCAAGACGGTGCTGCTGATCACGCATTCGATTCCGGAAGCGGTGTTCCTTGCTGACCGGGTGCTGGTCATGACCGAACGTCCCGGCGCGATCGCCGCGATCTACGACGTGCCGCTGCCGCGTCCGCGCTCTCTGGATGCGATGGCCGACCCTGCTTTCACGGAACTGGTGCAGCGGATCCGCAAGCATTTCTTCACCCAGAGCGCGCTGGATTGAGGGGAATTCGATGCCGCCTCGTTTTGCCGTGCGGGATATCTCGTTCTTTGAGCGGCCGATCCCGTTTGCAAAGCCGTTCCGGTTTGGCAGCGTCGTAATCACGTCATCCGTGCAGGTTTTCGTGCGCGCCGGGATCGAGATCGAAGGCAAGGGGGCTTCCGTCGGCGCCAGCGCCGAAATGATGGCGTCGAAATGGTTCGACAAGCGCGCGCATCTTTCGCCGCAACAGACCGTCGACGGATTGCGCCGCGCGCTATCGATCGGGCGCGAGCTTTATCTGGCGCGATCCGGGTTCGACACCGCTTTCGGGCACCACGCTGCCATCCTCGCCGCGCAGGTCGAGGCCTGCGCGAAAGCCGATATCCCGCCGCTCGCGGCCGGCTTCGGACCGGCCGAGATCGACAAGGCGATCCTGGATGCGCTGCTGCGCGGCGCCGGGACCGACTTCTTCAACGGCATGGCGGCCAATATCGCCGGCATCGATGCGCGGCTGTCGAATGACTTGAGCCACCGGGATGTGACGCAGTTTCTTGAGAGCCGCAAGCGGTTGGAGCGCGTGGCGATCCGGCACACGGTCGGCATGGATGACAAGGTCGAGGGCGAGGGCGGCGTCGCGGACGAGAAGGAAAACGCCGGCGCGCGTTATTTCAAGCTCAAGCTCAACGGTGATCCCGAGCACGATGCGGATCGCCTGATCCGGATCGGCCGCGAACTCGCGACGCTGCCCCATGATTACCGCGTGACGCTCGACGCCAACGAACAATATGCCGACCTTGCGGCGCTCAGCGCGCTGGTCGACCGGCTCGACCGTGACGCCGCTCTGCAGCCAATCGCGTCAAGGCTGCTCTACATCGAACAGCCGATGCCACGCGACATCACCCGGCAGTCGCCGCTCGGTGCGCTCGCCAGGCGCGATTTCATCATCGACGAAGCCGATGATTCCTACGACGCGTTCCCGATGGCGCGGGCGCTCGGCTATCGCGGCATCTCCTCGAAATCCTGCAAGGGCATCTACAAGTCGGTCATCAACGCCACACGCGCGACGAAATGGAGCGCGGGCGGCGAGAAATGCTTCATCGCCGGCGAGGACCTGACCTGCCAGGCGGGGCTGGCCGTGCAGCAGGATCTCGCGCTCGGCGCACTGATCGGCGTGACCCACGCCGAGCGCAACGGTCACCATTATGTCGATGGCTTTGGCGATACGCCCGCCGTCGAGGCTGATGCGTTCCTGGCGGCGCATCCCGATCTCTATGTCCGCGACGGCGGCAAGGTTCGGCTCGCGATCCATGACGGTGATCTCCTGACGGGATCGCTGACCACAGCGGGCTTTGCCAGCGCCGTCCATCCGGACTGGTCCACGATGCAGCCGCTGGCGTAGCCGGCGGCACGAAATTCTCTGGAGAAAGCAATATGACGACCAAACGCCTCGGCCTGATCATGAACGGCGTGACCGGCCGCATGGGCCTCAACCAGCACCTGATCCGCTCCATCATTGCGATCCGCGATCAGGGCGGCGTGCTGCTTTCGAACGGTGACCGCATGCTGCCCGATCCGATCCTGATCGGCCGCGATGCCGACAAGGTGGAACGGCTCGCGAGGCGCTTCGACGTCGAGCGCTGGTCGACCGATCTCGACAAGGCGCTGGCCAACAAGGGCGACAGCATCTTCTTCGACGCCGCGACCACGCAGGCGCGGCCCTCGCTGCTGACCAAGGCGATCAACGCCGGCAAGCACGTCTATTGCGAAAAGCCGATCGCGACCAACCTGGACGAGGCGCTCGCGGTACTGAAGCTCGCCAACGCCAGGGGCGTCAAGCATGGCACGGTGCAGGACAAGCTGTTCCTGCCGGGCCTGAAGAAGCTCGCGTTCCTGCGCGACTCCGGTTTCTTTGGCCGCATGCTCTCGGTGCGCGGCGAGTTCGGTTACTGGGTGTTCGAGGGCGGCTGGCAGGAAGCGCAGCGGCCGTCGTGGAACTACCGCAGCGAGGACGGCGGGGGCATCATCCTCGACATGGTGTGCCACTGGCGCTACGTGCTCGACAATCTGTTCGGCGAAGTCGAGAGCATCTCCTGCTTCGGCACGACTGATATTCCGGAGCGTTACGACGAGAAGGGCAGGAAATACACCGCGACCGCCGACGACTCCGCCTATGCCACCTTCCGTCTCAAGGGCGGCGTTATCGCGCATATCAACATGAGCTGGGTGACGCGGGTCTATCGCGACGACCTCGTGACCTTCCAGGTCGACGGTACCCACGGCTCGGCGGTGGCGGGCCTGACCGATTGCGTGATCCAGGCCCGGCAGGCGACGCCCCGGCCGGTGTGGAATCCGGACGAAAAGCGTACCCATGACTTCTATGCAGATTGGCAGAAGGTTCCTGATAACGTCGTCTACGACAACGGCTTCAAGGAGCAGTGGGAAATGTACATTCGCCATGTCTGCGAGGACGCGCCTTATAAATACACGCTGCTGGAAGGCGCCAAGGGCGTGCAACTCGCCGAATGCGCGCTGCAGAGCTGGCGTGAACGGCGCTGGATCGACGTCGCTCCGATCAAGGCCTGAGGAGGCATAGCCATGAACAAGCCTGTCCTGCCGATGTCATCGCTGTCCGTCAGGCTGCCTACGGCGGATCGTTCGATCGAAATCTATCGCCTCGCGGCGTCGCGGACCTTTCCGGCGAAACTCGACGGCACGCTCAACCGCGTCGCGTTCTCCGCGGCCCATGTGGTCGCAGATCCGCTTGCCGAGGGCGATCCCTGGCTGACCGCCGCGATCGACTGGGACCGCACCATTGCGTTCCGCGAACATGTCTGGGACCTCGGCCTCGGCGTTGCCGAGGCGATGGATACCGCCCAGCGCGGCATGGGCCTGGACTGGCCGACCTCGCTGGAACTGATCCAGCGCTCGGTGAAGGCAGCGAAAGCGCGCGGCAACGCACTGGTGTTTTCCGGTGCGGGCACCGATCACCTCGCGGTCGAAGATGCCAAATCCATCGACGACGTCATCCGCGCGTATGAAGAACAGATCGCGGCGGTGGAGAAGGTCGGGGGGCGCATCATCCTGATGGCCTCGCGCGCGCTGGCGAAACTCGGCCGCAGTGCCGACGATTACGCAAAAGTCTATGACCGTGTGCTGGGCCAGGTTCGCGAGCCCGTGATCATTCACTGGCTCGGCGACATGTTCGACCCGGCGCTGACGGGATATTGGGGCACGAAGGATCTCGACAGGGCGATGGATACGGCGGTTGCCATCATCAACGCCAATGCGGCCAAGGTCGATGGCGTGAAGGTTTCGCTGCTCGACAAGCAGCGCGAGATCGACATGCGCCGGCGGCTCGATGCCAACGTGAAGATGTATACTGGCGACGATTTCAATTATGCCGAGCTGATCGCGGGCGACGACAAGGGTTTCTCGCACGCGCTGCTCGGTATCTTCGATGCCATCGCGCCAGCGGCATCCTATGCGCTGTCGCGGCTGGCTGCCGGCGACGAGGCCGGTTTCCATGACGTGCTGGGGCCGACTGTGCCGCTCTCGCGCCACATCTTCAAGGCGCCGACGCGGTTCTACAAGACCGGAATCGTGTTCATGGCTTATCTCAACGGCCACCAGGATCACTTCACCATGGTCGGCGGCCAGGAGAGTACGCGCTCGACGCTGCATCTGGCAGAACTGTTCCGGTTGGCCGACAAGGCCGGGCTTCTCTCCAACCCAGAACTCGCGACACGGCGCATGAAGACGGTGCTGGCAACCCGCGGCATTGAGCCCTGATGCGCGATTTTTCTTCCGACCATCGCTGGCTGTCGCTGAATACGGCAACGGTCCGCAAGCAGGGCGATCTTGCAGCCATCATCGAGGCCTGCGCGCGGCGCGGCATCCGCGCCATCGACCCGTGGCGCGACCAGGTTGCGACCATCGGCCTCGAACGCGCGGTGCGGGCCGTCCGCGATGCCGGGCTTGAATTATCCGGTTACTGCCGTGGCGGCATGTTCACTTCGGACGCTGCGCGCCGCACTGAGGTCCGCGACGACAATCGGCGTGCGGTCGACGAGGCCAAGGCGCTGGGCGCGCGGTGCGTGGTGCTGGTCGCCGGCGGGCTGCCGCAATATTCGCGTCCGGGAAGTGCTGTTTCAAAGGACATCGCGCAGGCGCGGACGCAGGTCGACGACGCCATCGCTGAGATGCTGGCATATGCGCGAACGGTAAGCATGCCGCTCGCGATCGAGCCGCTGCACCCGGCCTACGCTGCCGATCGTGCCTGCGTGAATACGACGAAGCAGGCGCTCGATATCTGCGACAGGCTCGATCCGCAGCGCACCGGCGGGCTCGGCGTCGCGCTCGACGTCTATCACATCTGGTGGGATCCGGAGCTGATGCCGCAGATCGCGCGCGCGGGGAAAGATCGTTTGCTCGCGTTTCACGTCTGCGATTGGCTGGTGCCCACAAGGGACATCCTCAACGATCGCGGCATGATGGGCGACGGCGTCATCGACATCAAATCCGTGCGATCGGCCGTCGAAGCGCAGGGATTTGCCGGCTATTCCGAGATTGAAATCTTCTCCAATGACTGGTGGGAGAAGCCGATCGACGATGTCATTCGAGTTTGCATCGAGCGGCATCGGACGGTGGTCTGAAAAGACAACAGCGAGAGCGAACCTTCGCTGTGTCAATGACGGACGATGTTGTCTCGTATCTGCACCGCCGCGCGTAGCTGGTCGAAAAGTGTCGCGAGACGCGACAGATTTCCGGTTCCAGATTTAACCTTTTGCGCGTGTATTCAGCTTAACAAAGGGTTACCGTTGCGCCTGCATATTTACGGGCGTTAGCTGTTTCGCACGGAGAATGTCTCCGCAGCGAAGAGCGTCAACATGAAGTTCATCTACGCAATTGCAGTTCTCGCCCTCGCGTCGACATCGGCGCAGGCATGGCAGGTCGTGGAGCGATGCACGTTCAGCAAGTTCTACGGCAGGGTATGCACGACGACCTATCTCGACGATCCGCCGCGCGACCTCGCGCAGGAAAAGGAAGACGAAAAGGCACGGCGCGCCAGCATCGAGAAGTGGGAAGCGTTCTGCAAGCCGCAGCGCACCTACGACAGCGAAGGCGTCGTGCGGCTGGTGTACGCCAAAAAGGGCTGCGAGTTCGGCCGCAGCGAGTAATCCGCTGCGCCCCATGTCTAAACTTTTAAGCATAAAATTGCAGCGTGGTTAGCCACGCTGCTTTACGCAGCCTCAATGCCTGCCGGGCCATTCTTTCCGGCGGCATTCATTCCAAAGAGGCTGTTGAAATGCGTATCCTCATCGCGATCTCGATCCTCGCCGCATCGGTCTCGTCGGCATCCGCGCAGTTCGCGATGGATCACGGCAACGCGGCCGCCGCAGCCCAGGCGGCCTCCGCGGAGCGGGCTTTCGAGCGGGCCAAGGCCTCCGCCATCGCCAACGGTGGTCCGCTGCTTCCCAGTCAGCAGACCAATTTCGCCGTGGGCAGTCGCGCTACGATCAAGGTGATCCAGAAGACGGCGGAAGAGAAGAAGGCCGACGAAGTCAAGGAAGCCGCCTGGCGCGAACGCTGCAGGCCCTCGGTGGTCGAAGACCGCGAGGGAATTCGCCGGGTGAAATATGCGGAGCGCGATTGCGACCTTTCCCGCTTCAATACCGCGGGCAACTAAAATTCAGCCGACCGCACACGGCACGCTCAAGAATCCCCTGAAGCGAACCCGGCCGCCGCGCACCGGCGTGCCTGATAGTGCGTAGTTCGGAAACCGCGCCAGAAAACGCGAGATCGCAACCGCGCCCTCGAGCCTTGCCAATGCCATGCCGGCGCATTGATGCGCGCCGGTGCCGAAGGCGAGGTGCCGGTTCGGCGTGCGGCCGACATCGAGACGTTCCGGATCGGGGAATTGCGCGGGATCGCGATTGGCGGCGCCGATGCACAGCGTCACCGGCGTGCCCGCGGGCATCGCGATGCCGCCAAGCTCCACCGGCTCGACCGTCATGCGGTTGCCAAGCTGATTGGAACTCTCGAACCGCAGCATTTCCTCGACCGCGGTCTTGATCAGCGCGGGATCCGCGATCAGCCGCTGCTTTTCGCTGGGATGATTCAACAGCGCCACGAGGCCGTTGCCGATCAGGTTGGTGGTAGTCTCGTGGCCGGCATTGAGCAGGAAAATGCAGTTGTGCAGCAGTTCCTTCTCGGTCAGCCGCTCGCCATTGTTCTCGCCCTGGATCAGCCGTGTCAGCACATCGTGGTCGGGATTGCCGGGGCTGGCCCGCCGTCGCGCCACCAGGCCTTCGAGATAGGCGAGAAAATCCTTCACCGCCTTGTTGCCGCGGGCGAACGCCTCGGGCGAAACTACCGGTTCCAGCGCGCCGAGAATGGCGAGCGACCAGTCGCGCAAGGGTTCGCGTTCGTCCTGCGGTACGTCGAGCAGATTGCCGATCACTTCGATCGGGATCGCCGCTGCGAAGTCGTCGATCAGGTCGACCTTGCTTTTGGCGGCCATGGCGTCGAGCAGGCGGTCCACCAATTTCACCAGGTCGGGTTCCATGCCGGCGATCGCGCGGGGCGACAGCGCGCCCATGATCAGGTGGCGGACGCGGGTGTGGGCGGGGGGATCGTTGAAGACGAGGCTGGTGGTGTGGTGCTCGTAGAGCAGGCTGGCGCCATATTTCGGCGCGAACTCCTTCTTCTTGTCGGAAGAGAAGGTTCTGGTGTTCTTGTAGGCGGCGACGAGATCGTTGTAGCGCGTCAGGAAGTAGGAACCGTTCGGCAGCCGCTTGACCGGCTCGGTTTCCCGAAGCGCGCGATAAGTCGGGTAGGGGTTGGCGTAGAATTCCGCCGTCAGCTTCTCGAGGTCGAATGTGGCCGCCAACTCGCGCGTGTCTGCAGTCATGCCTGTCGCTCTCGAACAAAAGACGGACAAACGAGCGACCAGCCGATTAGTCGCGCTTGCAACTATCCTAAACGCCGTTCGCTGGCCGGCGTCAAGCGGGCGCGCGGAGTTCCCGCGGCCCATTCGCGGCGCGTTGGGGTTGCGGCTGCTTTGTGATGAGCCCGAAGGGCGATGGCCGGATTTTTGGGAAACTGGCGCATAAACAATGCGATGCGGGTGTGATCTTGCCACCGCACAGCGCCCGAATTCGAATGGTGCACTGCAATGCATCCTTGACTTCATACAGGTGAGTGATTACTCACGCCCCTATGTCTACCCTGCGCATGACCAGCGATCTGCGGCGTCAATTGATTTTGAGCGCCGCAAAGCGATGCTTCGCCCGCAACGGCTTTGCCGGCACCACGACCAAGAGCGTGGCGGCCGCTGCCGCCATTTCGGAGGGTCTGCTGTTCAAGCATTTCCCTTCCAAGGCGGCGCTTTATGCCGAAATCCTGACGGAGGAGTGCGAGGCGGATCCTGACTTTGCGCACCTGCTCGGCCAGGAGCCGTCGACGGCGACGCTCGTGGCATTGATCAAGGGCATGGTTGGACATTTCGTTGCGGTATCGGACGGGTCGGATCAGGAGGAAGCGCAGCGGCTGCGGCTGATGACGACCAGCCACCTCGACGACGGGGAATTTGCGCGGCTGCTCTACGACAAGATCGGGGGCCTGATCGGGCCGGTATTTTCGGCGTCGATCGAGCGCGCGGTAGCGGCCGGCGACGCCGTGCGGATCGGCAGCGACCCGCTCAACCTATTCTGGTTTGCGCACCACACCGTGCTGATGGCGGCGCTGACGCGGCTGCCGGCGGTGCCGTGTCTTGCCTATGGCAACGCCAACGACCTGGAGCTTCAGCTCTGTCGATTCATCCTGCGCGGCATCGGGCTCAACGAGGCCGCCATTGCTTTTCATCTGGACTGCGAGCTGTCGCCGAATTCGGGACAATCGGTAACTGCAGAAAGTGCATGACATGAATATCGTGACTGAACCCAAGCTGTCGGGCAAGCCGATCGTGGACAAGGCGCACAAGCGGCCGGTGCGCCTGGTGCGGTGGTTCATCGTCGTCGGATTGATGCTGACGCTGCTGGTCGGCGGTCTGGTCTGGTTCAACTATTTCCGCGGCAAGATGATCGCGCAGTTCTTCGCGAACAACAAGCCGCCGCCGACGCTCGTGAACGTCGCAACCGCGAAGACCGAAACCATTCCTAACCTGCTCACCGCGGTCGGCGACCTCGCCGCCGTGCACCAGGTCAATGTCACCTCCGACGTCAACGGGCGCATCACCGATATCCTGTTCACGGCGGGTGCCAGCGTGAAAGCGGGCACGCCACTGGTGCAGCTGTTCGATGGCCCGGACCAGGGCGACCTTGCCAACTTCAGGGCCCAGCAGCGCGTGGCGCAGATTACGCTCGACCGCGCCAAGCAACTGGCGGAGCGTCAGGTCGGGCCGCAGGCGACGGTGGATACCGCGCAGGCGGCGTTCGACCAGGCCAGCGCCAGCATTGCCAAGACGGAAGCCATCATCTCGCAGAAGCTGGTGCGGGCGCCGTTCGACGGCGAACTCGGCGTTCGCCGGGTCGAGGTCGGACAATATCTGACCGCCGGCACGCAGATCGTTTCGCTGACGGATCTTTCGGTGCTGTTCGCAAACTTCACCGTGACGGAAAAGGACTCCGGCCAGCTCAAGGTCGGCCAGATCGTCCGTCTCGCCGTCGACGCCTATCCGGGCCGGACCTTCGAGGGCAAGATCACCACCATCGAGCCGCAGATCGCGACCGACACGCGCAACATTCGCGTGCAGGCGACGATCCAGAATCCGGAAAAGATCCTCAAGCCCGGCATGTTCGTGACCACGACCGTGGTGCTGCCGGACAAGCCGCCGGCAATCACCGTGCCCGAAACCGCCGTCGACTACACGCTCTATGGCGACTCCGTCTATCTCGTCAGCGAGAAGGAAGAGGACGGCAAGACCGGCCTGATCGTCACGCGTACCTTCGTGCAGACTGGCAAGCGCCTGGACGGACGCGCCGAGATCACCAAGGGCCTGAAGGACGGCGATCGCGTCGTGTCGGTGGGGCAGCTCAAGCTGCAGTCAGGAGCGGCTGTGGCGATCTCGAGCGATCCGACACCGCCAATACCGGCGAAGCCGCCGCGCTACTGATCCATGAACGCGGCCCCGAGGGGGCCGCGCAGGCGAAAGACGGGCGGCGGTCTTGAAGACGAGGCCGCGCCCAACTCTGCTGAGTCCAAGACTGATGAATTCACCGGGATAATTTGTGATGGCCTTTACCGATATCTTCATCAAGCGTCCGATCCTGGCGGTCGTCGTCAGCCTGCTGATCCTCCTGATTGGTTTGCGCGCCGCCAGCGTATTGCCGATCCGGCAATATCCGAAACTGTCGAACACGGTGATCAACGTAACGACCGTCTATCCCGGCGCGTCGGCCAACCTTATCCAGGGTTTCATCACCACGCCGATCGAACAGGCGATCGCTTCCGCCGAGGGTGTCGACTACATCACCTCGTCCTCGGTGCAGGGCACCAGCACGATCCAGGTCTACATCAAGCTCAATTTCGACCCGAACCAGGCGCTGACCGAAGTCTTGGCCAAGACGAATTCGGTCAAATACCTGATCCCGAAGGAATCGAACGACCCGATCGTGACCAAGACGACGGGGCAGACCACGGCCGTGATGTATCTCGGCTTCTCCAGCGACGAACTCTCGGGCTCGGCGATCTCCGATTATCTGACGCGCGTGGTGCAGCCGGTGCTGTCGACGGTCGACGGCGTGGCGTCCGCCGACATTCTCGGCGGACAAACGTTCGCGATGCGGCTGTGGCTCGATCCGGTGCGGATGGCGGGACGCGGCGTATCGCCAAGCGACGTCTCGGCGGCAATTGCCGCCAACAACTTCCAGGCCGCGGCCGGGCAGGCCAAGGGCTACTTGATCGTCTCGAATGTGCAGACCAATACCGACCTGCGCAACCTCGATCAGTTCAAGAAGATGATCGTCAAGTCCAAGGACGGCGGCTTCGTGCGGATCGAGGACGTTGCGACCGTCGAACTTGCCGCCCAGAGTTCGGACGCGAGCGTCGCCTTCAGCGGCGAGCGGGCGATCTTCATCGGCGTGCAGGCGACCCCGCAAGGCAATCCGCTGACGCTGGTCAAGGGCGTGCGTGCGTTGATGCCGGAGATCGAGCGTAACCTGCCGCCTTCGATGAAGATGAAGGTGGCCTACGATTCCACCAAGTTCATTCAGTCCTCGATCGATGAAGTGAAGAATACCCTGATCGAAGCGGTGCTGATCGTCGTGGTCGTGATCTTCCTGTTCCTGGCCTCGTTCCGCTCGGTGATCATCCCGGTAGTCACGATTCCGCTGTCGCTGATCGGTGTCTGCAGCCTGATGCTGGTGCTGGGCTTCAGCTTCAACCTGCTGACGCTGCTGGCGATGGTGCTCGCCATCGGGCTTGTGGTCGACGACGCCATCGTGGTGGTGGAGAACATCCATCGACATCTCGAAGAGGGAAAAACCCCGGTGCAGGCGTCGCTGCAGGGCGCGCGCGAAATCGTCGGTCCCGTGGTCTCGATGACGATCACGCTGGCGGCGGTGTATGCGCCGATCGGCTTCCTTGGCGGCCTGACCGGCTCGCTGTTCCGCGAATTCGCCTTCACGCTCGCGGGCTCGGTGATCGTGTCGGGCGTGATCGCGCTGACGCTATCGCCGATGATGTGCTCGGTGTTCCTGAAGAGCGCGGAGGAGGGGCGGTTTGCGAAGCTGGTCAACCGGGTGTTCGGGGCGATGACGCGCTGGTACGGCCGACAGCTCGACCGCTCGCTCGACTATCGCCCGATCACGGGGCTGTTCGCCCTGACGATCCTCGGCCTGGTCGGCTTTCTCTATATGAACACTGCCAAGGAACTCGCGCCAGAGGAAGACCAGGGCATCGTGTTCTCGGTGACCAAGGCGCCGAAATACGCCAACATCGATTATGTCGATTTCTATGGCGACAAGCTCGACAAGGCGTTTGCGAAGTTTCCCGAGACCGACCTGCGTTTCGTCCTGAACGGCATCAACGGACCGCAGGGCGGCATCGCCGGCATGCTGCTCAAGCCCTGGGACGAGCGCGAGCGTTCCTCGATCAAGCTGAAGCCGCTGGTGCAGGCCGAGCTTTCGAAGATCGAAGGCGTTCAGGCGTTCGCCTTCAACCTGCCGCCGCTGCCGGGCGGTCCCGGTGGCCTGCCGATCCAGATGGTGATCAATTCGACCGCCGGCTTCCAGGCCGTCTATGACGAGATGTCGAAGCTGAAGGACTCCGCGCGCAAGAGCGGCCTGTTCATCGTCTCCGACAGCGATCTCGACTTCAACCAGCCGGTGGTGCGCGTCTCGATCGACCGTTCAAAGGCGAGCGATCTCGGCATCAACATGGCCCAGGTCGGCGCCACGTTGCAGACGCTGCTGGGCGGCAATTACGTCAACCGCTTCAATCTCGAGGGGCGATCCTATCAGGTGATCCCGCAGGTGCCGCGCGGCATGCGGCTGTCGCCGGAATCGCTTGGTGGCTACTATGTTCCGACCAACACCGGGCAACTGGTGCCGCTGTCGACCATCGTATCGATCGAGACCGGTACCGATCCGAACTCGCTGACGCATTACAACCAGCTCAACTCGGCGACCTTCTCGGCGGTGCCGATGCCGGGCGTCACTGTCGGTCAGGCGGTGGACTTCCTGGAGGGCGAAGCCAAGAAGATGCCTTCCGGTTTCGGCCACGACTATCTGGCGGACTCCCGGCAATATGTGCAGGAGGGCAATCAGCTTGCGATCACCTTCGGCTTTGCGCTGATCATCATCTTCCTGGTGCTGGCGGCGCAGTTCGAGAGCCTGAGGGACCCGCTGGTGATCATGATCAGCGTTCCCATGGCCATTGTCGGCGCCCTGATCCCGCTGTTCTTCGGTGTCGCGACCATCAACATCTATACCCAGGTCGGGTTGCTGACGCTGGTCGGCCTCATCACCAAGCACGGCATCCTGATGGTGGAGTTCGCCAACGAACTGCAACTCAAGGAGGGCCTCGACAAGCGCTCCGCGATCGAAATGGCGGCCCGTATCCGCCTGCGCCCGATCCTGATGACGACGGCGGCGATGGTGACCGGCCTGATCCCGCTGCTGACCGCGACCGGCGCCGGCGCGGCGAGCCGCTTCTCGATCGGCCTCGTCGTGGTCTCCGGCATGTCGATCGGCACGCTGTTCACGCTGTTCGTGCTGCCGACGGTCTATGTCTGGCTGGCGACCGACCACCAGGCCAAGGCCGGTTCGCAGCGGACCAAGGAGATCGCCGAATTCGATCTCGACGACAAGGCGCTGAAGCCGACCTGAGCCTTTCTTGATACAGGGCTGACGGGCGACGGCCGCGGAAATCGCGGTCGTCGTTTTTTTGTGTTCACCGCCGGCCGCGGTCGGTAAGCTCTTCATGCCAGAAGAAGAGAAAACAGGGGGCACGATGACGAGCGACTTTCCCGCCGGCAACTACCGCTTCATCCCGGCCGTATTTCAGTACTCCGGCGGCGTGGCCGCCAACCCCGGCTATGAGATCGAGCGGGTACGCTTCGACAGGCCGGTGCCGCTGGCCGAAGGATTTGCGAAAATCGCAAAATACATCCAGGCGGCGGGCAGGCCGCTGACATCGTTCTGCGCCTGCGAGTTGCGATCACCGGCCGCGTTTACCGACGAAGGCTTCCGCAATTTCAACCTGCACTACGTCAAGACACTGGCGGAGTGGGGCATCTACGACGAGAGGACCAATCCGGTGGCGCGCAGCAATGTTTGCCCGGAAATCGATCCGCCGTCCGAGCCGTCGTTCTATGCTTTCTCGTTTACCCGGCCGAGCCAGAGCGGCACACCCAGCTTCGTGATCGCGGGTAGCGGCGAGTCGCAGGAAGGCAACGCAAGCTATGCCGAGCGCACGGTGCGTTACCGCGATATCAGCCCGGAGGGCATCGCGGAGAAGGTCCGTTACGTCGTCAGCGTGATGGAAAAGCGAATGGGCGAATTCGGCTTCGGCTGGAAGGATGCTACGGCAACGCAGACCTACACGATCCATGATTTTTATCCCGTCTTTGCCGACGCGCTGGTCTTTCCCGGCGCAGCGCGCGCCGGCTTGACCTGGCATTTCGCCCGGCCGCCGGTGATCGATCTCGAATACGAGATGGATTGCCGGAGGGTGCTGCGGGAGATCGTGATTTAGCCAGCTCTATCCTTCATCCCAAGATGAACGCACTTGCGCTCACGCGGGGGGAGCGCCGTCCTCGCCGCGTCTCGAAGGATTAAGCAGCCAGCGGGACCTCGTGGTTCGAGACGGTGCTTTGCGGCTCCTCATTATGAGGGGCATACGCCGTCATGCCTTGCCTGCCATGGCGGCTTCGATGGTTGCGTCGATGATCGCGCGGTCGGTGATCCCGGCCGGGTTCCTGCGCGTCGGCATGAACGGACGGAAATGCACCCAGCGCTCTCGGCTGACCTGTTCCAGCCGCTCAAGCTCGGCAAGCGGATCGGTATGGTCGTCGACCCGCAGGTCGAGGTCGGACCATTCCTCCTCGCCGTGGATCAATAGCGCCGCGGATTGCTTGCCGCGCTTGTCGCCGCCGGCGGCTTCGCCCGCCTTCATCGCCGCGATCAGCCGCTGCGCAAAGGGAAGGGCGGTATTGGCGAGATAGGACTGTGCGGTGTCGTCGAGCACGGCGGCGCCGGCCAGCATGTTGCCGGCGAGCGAAAAACCGTCACCATGAATATGCCCGCACCAATCGATGCATTCACGGCCGGTATGCGCGGCGATGTTGCCCTTGATGTCCATCACATGCAGCTGCCGGCTCTCGCGGCCGGCGTCGCCGGCAATCAGCGTGTCGATCACTTCGCGGGGACTGCGCCCCTCGCGCAACAGTTTGACGCCATCGATGCCGTAATAGGGATTGACCAGCGCCTGGGTCGCGATGCCGCCGATGCCGGCGGCGATATGCGGCACGCGTGCGCCGACGGCGAAAAACCTGGTTGCGACGGCGATGCCGATGTGGCCGGTTGAGGGATCGCGCGCGATGATCGACCAGGTCATCTGATATTGCCTCTGCTATCGTCCTGCCGCGTAGCCTTGCATGCCGCGGGGATTGGCGGCGGCGCGGCGGCGGCGGCCGACACGGGAGGCCGCCGTGAGACGGCCTTCCGACCAGTCGGGCCCGGTCTCGACGATGTGGCCGCGGCTCGTCAGGGTATCGACAGTCGCCTTCGGCACGCGGCCCTCGACGACAAGCACGCCGGGGCGCGCGGTGCGCGGCCAGAACGAGATCGGGAAATGTTCGGAGTGCCAGGCGGGCGCGTCAATCGCTTCCTGCAGGTTCAGCTTGGCATGGACGTGGCGCAGGAAGAATTGCGTGGTCCATTGGTCCTGCTGGTCGCCGCCGGGGGAGCCCCAGGCCATGTAGGGCTCGCCGTCGCGCAACGCCATCGTTGGCGAGAGCGTGGTGCGCGGGCGCTTGCCCGGCGCCAGCGCCGCCGGGTGATCTTCTTCCAGCCAGAACATCTGAGCGCGGCTGCCGAGGCAGAAGCCGAGTTCGGGAATGACCGGGGATGATTGCAGCCAGCCGCCGGAGGGCGTCGCCGAGATCATGTTGCCGGCCTGGTCGATGATGTCGAAATGCACGGTGTCGCCGCGGACTTCGCCGAAGCGGCCCACAGTGGGCTCGCCCGCTCCCATGGCGCCAACCGCCTCGCGATGCCCTTCGGCCCGTCGCAGCTTGACCACCGAGCCGAAGCCTTCCACCGAACCCGGAATGAAATCGAGCGACGCCTTATCTCTGGAGATCAGCTTGCGGCGCTCGTCATTGTAGGCATCCGACAGCAGGGTCTCGATCGGAATGTCGACAAACTTGGGATCGCCGTAGAACTTCTCGCGGTCGGCGAAAGCGAGCTTGGCGCATTCGATCTGCAGATGGATGAATTCGGGGCCGGCGGGATCGAGCCCGTCGAGCTCAAAGCCTTTCAGCAGCGCGAGTTGCTGCAGCATGACCGGGCCCTGGCTCCAGACCCCGGGCTTGCAGACGGTGTAGCGGCCATAGTCGTAAGTAAGGGGCGCCTCGACGGTCGGCTGCCAGCGCGCCATGTCGTCGGCCGAGAGCACGCCGCGATGCGGCGAGCCACTGACGTCCATCACTTCCTGCGTGCGGCAGAACTTGTCTATCGCTTCGGCCACAAAGCCATGCGACCAGGATTTTCGCGCGCGTTCGATCTGCGCGACGCGGTCGCCACCGGCGCTTTCGGCTTCCTTCAGGATACGCGCATAGGTTTCCGAGAGCTGCTTGTTGGTGAACAGCGTGCCCGGCCTCGGCACCTCGTTGTTCGGCAGGTAGACCGCTGCCGACGTCGTCCAGTGCTTGCGGAATAGTTTTTCGACGACCTGGATGGTCGCTGCGGCACGCTCGACCAGCGGATAGCCGTCGCGGGCGTAGGCGATCGCGGGCTCCAGCACGTCGCGCAGCTGCATCGTGCCGTAGTCGCGCAATAGCAGCATCCAGGATTCGAACGTGCCGGGAACGCAGGCGGCGAGCAGCCCGGTGCCGGGCACCATTTCCAGACCCTCGCTCTTGTAGTGCGCGATGGTCGCCCTGGCTGGAGCAGGACCCTGGCCACAGATCACCTCGGTGCGGCCGCGTCTAGTGTCATGGACGATGATCGGCACGTCGCCGCCGGGTCCGTTGAGATGCGGCTCCACCACCTGCAGTGTAAAGGCGGTGGCGACGCCGGCATCGAACGCGTTGCCGCCCTTTTCCAGAATGCCCATGCCGACAGCAGTCGCGATCCAGTGGGTCGATGTTACGACGCCAAAAGTGCCTTCGATTTCCGGCCGGGTGGTGAACGGATCGGGGTTGATGTTGCTCATGGGAATCCGATGCAGGTCTGGTATTTCAATGCGCGCGCACTTGACCACAGGCAGGGCTGGATGCCAACGGCTGGGATGCCACGCTGGCACGCATCTTCGTGATCATGCCAAGGTTCATGCCAGAACCGTGGATTCAACCGGATGGTTGACGGCATGGCAGGCGACGCCGTCGATCAGGACCGGCGCTTCCTTCCGGCAGCGATCGAAGACAAGCGGGCAGCGCGGGTTGAAAGCGCAGCCGGGCGGCGGATCGATCGGATTGGGGATTTCGCCCTTGACCGGAATCCGCTGGCGGCCGGACATCGCCAGATCAGGCACCGCGCCCAGCAGCATTTTGGTGTAGGGCATTCTGGGATTGGCGAACAATTCGCGGCCCTCGGCGATCTCCACGATGCGGCCGAGATACATCACGCCGATGCGGGTCGCCATGTGGCGGACCACGGCGAGGTTGTGGCTGATGAAGAGATAGGTCAGGCCGAACTTGTCCTGCAGGTCGCGCATCAGATTGAGGATCTGCGCCTGCACGGAAACGTCGAGCGCCGAGGTCGGCTCGTCGCAGACGATGAATTCGGCTTCCGACGCCAGCGCGCGGGCAATCGCGATGCGCTGACGCTGGCCGCCGGAGAATTCGTGCGGATATTTGAGGCCATCGTCCGGATGCAGGCCGACCAGGCCCAGTAATTCACCGACTCGGGTGCGGATGTCGCGCTCGCCCTCGATCAGGTTGAAGGCGCGGATCGGTTCGGAGACGATGGCGTCGACCCGGAAGCGCGGATTGAGGCTCGCGTAGGGGTCCTGGAAGATCATCTGGATGCGACGCCGCAGCCGCTGGCGGGCCTGCGCCTGCCGGGCACTCGTCATCGACACGCCGTCGATGATGACTTCGCCCGAACTCGGCGGAAGCAGTCCCACGACCATCCGCGCTACCGTGGTCTTGCCGGAGCCGGATTCGCCGACGAGCGCAAAGGTTTCTCCCTTTTTGATGTCGAAGGTGACGCCATCGACGGCCTTCAAGAACTCCAGGTGGCCGCCCTCCAGCACGCGGTTGAGCCACGGCTTGGAGACGTCGAACACCCGGCGCAAATTCCTTACGTCGACGAAGGGGGCGCTCATGCCGCGGTCTCCTTCGCAGCTTCGCGGGGCGCGGTGTCGAAGAGATGGCAGGCCACGGCGTGCGACCCCTGTTTGATCGGTTCGGGCCGTTCGACGCGGCAGCGGTCGAACGCGAAAGAACATCGCGGATTGAACGAGCAGCCCGGCGGGATCGCCGACAGCCGCGGCATCGATCCCGGAATTTGCACCAGGCGCTTGTCCTCGCCCGCAAGCGTCGGGATCGCGCCCATCAAGCCCTTGGCGTAGGGGTGCAGCGGGTTCTGCACCACATCCTGCACCGGGCCGATCTCCGCGATCCGTCCCGAATACATCACGGCGACCCGATCGGATGTCTCGGCGATCACGCCCATGTCGTGGGTGACCAGCATGACGGCGGTGCCGTGATCGCGCCCCAGCCGCTTGATCAGCGAAATGATCTGCGCCTGCACGGAGACGTCGAGCGCGGTGGTCGGCTCGTCGGCGATGATCAGTTCCGGTTCGGCGCAGATCGCAAGCGCGATCACGACGCGCTGGCGCATGCCGCCGGAGAATTCATGCGGATAGGCGTCGATGCGCTTTTCCGGCGCAGGGATTCCGACTTCGGCGAGCAGATCGATGGCACGTTTGCGCGCCGCGCTCTCCGAGAGATTCAGGTGGGTCCGGATCGTCTCCACGATCTGGTCGCCGATCCGGTAGAGCGGGTTGAGGCTCGTCAGCGGATCCTGGAAGATCATCCCGATCCGCTTTCCCCGGATGCGGCGGATCTCTTCCGGCGGCAGATGATCGATCCGCGTTCCCGACAGATAGATTTCGCCGCCCGAGATGCGGCCGGGCGGATCGATCAGTCCAATGACTGCAAGCCCGGTGACCGATTTGCCGGCGCCGGATTCGCCGACCACGCCGAGCACCTCGCCCTTGGCGATGTCGAAGGAGACGCCGTTGATGGCGCGCAGCGTGCTGCGGCGGGTGAGGAATTCCACCTCGAGGTTGCGCACGGAAAGGACGGGAATGGTCATCGGAGCTTTGGATTGAGCGCGTCGCGCAGCCAGTCGCCGAGCAGGTTGATGGAGAGGATCAGGCCCGCCAGCGCGATGCCGGGGAAGGCGACGATCCACCATTCGCCAGCGAACAGATAGTTGTTGCCGATCCGGATCAGGGTGCCGAGCGACGGCATCGTATCGGGCATGCCCGCGCCCAGGAACGACAGCGTCGCCTCGGTGATGATGGCGAGCGCGAGGTTGATGGTGGCGATCACGAGAATGGGACCCATCGTGTTCGGGAGCACGTGCCGCAGCATGATGACGGGGGCTCGAAGGCCGATCAGCTGGGCGGCGGCGACGTAGTCCTTGTTCTTCTCGACCATGACCGAGCCGCGCACGGTGCGGGCATATTGCACCCAGAAACTCAGGCCGATCGCGACCACCAGCACCGCCAGCGTGCTCATGGCGTCGAGCCGGTTGCCGAACACGGACTTGGCGACGCCGTTGACCAGTAGCGCGATCAGGATCGCGGGGAAGGTGAGCTGCACGTCGGCGATGCGCATGATCAGCCCGTCGACCGCGCCGCCGAAATAGCCCGCGACCAGCCCGAGCGTGATGCCGAGCGTGCCGGCCAGCACGACGCCGAGCACGCCGACGGTGAGCGAAATCCGCAAGCCGTAGAGAATGGCGGAGAATACATCGCGGCCCTGCTCGTCGGTGCCGAGCAGGAATGGCGCTTGCCCCTCGGCGGTCCACAGCGGCGAAATCCGCGAATTCATCAACTGCAGCTGCGCCGGATCGAACGGGTTCTGCACCGCCAGCTGGGATGCGAAGATCGCCAGCAGGAAAAACAGGACGGTCACAGCGCCTGCCACCATTGTCATCCGGGAGCGGCGGAACGAGTAGAAGATGTCGCTGTCGAGCGCACGCTTGAACCAGCCGGCACCGGAACGCGCGGTGGGCGCATTCGACGGGGCCTGATGTGGGACGACGGCATCGGACATGGAGAATGCCTCAGGCAGAACGGCTGATGGTCGAGCGCAGGCGCGGATCGACGACGGTATAGAGGATGTCGACCACGAGGTTGATGGTGACGAAGATCAGCGAAATCATCAGCAGGTACGCAGCCATGATCGGGATATCGACGTTCTGGATCGCCTGCACGAACAACAAGCCCATGCCGGGCCACTGGAATACGGTCTCGGTGATGATCGAGAAAGCAATTACCGAGCCAAACTGCAGCCCGGCCACGGTAATGACCGGCACCAGCGTGTTCTTGAGCGCGTGGCCGAAATGGATCGCCCGGGTGGTCAGGCCGCGAGCGCGGGCGAAGCGGATGTAATCGGTGCGAAGCACTTCGAGCATTTCGGCGCGAACCAGCCGCATGATCAGGGTCATCTGGAACAGGCCCAGCGTGATCGAGGGCATGATGAGCGCCTTGAGGCCCGAAACGGTGAGCAGGCCCGTCGTCCACCAGCCGATCCGCACCACGTCGCCGCGTCCGAACGAGGGCAGCCAGCCCAGCGTCACGGCGAACAGGTAGATCAGCAGGATGCCGATCAGGAATGTCGGCAGCGAAATTCCGATCAGCGACACCGCCTGGAAAACCTTGGTGAGAATGGTATCGCGCCGCAGCGCCGAATAAACCCCCATCAGGATGCCGAACACCATGGAGAGGACCGTGGCGCAGGCGGCGAGTTCCAGCGTCGCCGGCAGCCGCTCCATCAACAGGTTCGAGACCGGCTGGCGGAATTGATAGGACACGCCGAACTTGAACTGCGCGGCGTTGACAAAATACCGGATGAATTGCACCGGCACGGGATCGTCGAGCCCGAGGGATTTGCGTACCGCCTCGCGCTCGGCGGCAGGCGTATCGAGTGAAACGATCTGGTTGACGGGGTCGCCGGCGAACCGGAACATCGAGAACGCGATGACGCCGACCGCGATCATGACGCCGATGGCCTGGATTGCGCGACGAAGAGTGAAAGCGAGCATGTATTCCTTTCACTGCTCTGGTGCGGCGGCGGCCGGCGCAGTCGCCTGGAATTGAAAGGTCCCGGAAGCCGTTGAGCCGCCGGGACCTGGTGTTGAAGAGTGATCAGTCCTGTTTGGTTGCCCAGTACAGCAGGACCTGGTTGTCCGCGCGCTGGGACAGTTTTACTTTTTTCGACACGCCCCACGCCAGCGCCTGCTGGTGCAGCGGGATGTAGCCGAAATCCTTGGCGCCGATTTCGAATGCTTCCTTGATCAGGAGATCGCGCTTGGTCGTGTCGGATTCCTGCAGGACCTTGTCGGCGAGTTCATCGAGCTTCTTGTTGCAGTAGCCGCCGAGATTGGCCTCGCCGCGATTGGACTTCGGATCGTCGCGGCAGCCCATGATGTCGTGCAGGACGTTATGGGAGTCGAGCGTGCCGGGGGTCCAGCCGAGCAGGTAGAACGAGGTCTGGTAGCCGCCTGGCTTCAGCACCTTGGCGAAATACTGCGCCTTGGGCTGCGCCAAGAGCGTCACCTTGACGCCGATGCGGGCCAGCATGCCGACGACGGCCTGGCAGATCGCGGCGTCATTGACATAGCGGTCGTTGGGGCAGTCCATCGTGACTTCGAATCCGTCGGGATAGCCGGCTTCGGTCAGAAGCTTCTTGGCGCCGTCGGGATCGAATTTCGGGCGGGTGAAGTCGCCGGACAGCTTGAACAGCTGCGGTGCGATCATCAGCGCCGAGGGCGTCGACAGGCCGCGCATGACGCGGGTCTTGATCAACTCGATGTCGATGGCCTTGTAGAAGGCCTCGCGCACCTTGATGTCCTTGAACGGGTTCTTGCCCTTGACGTTGGAGTAGAGCAGTTCGTCCCGCACCTGGTCCATGCCGAGGAAGATCGTGCGAAGCTCCGGTCCCTTCAGCACCTGGGCGTTCGCCGTGGAATCCACCCGCGAGATATCCTGGATCGGAACCGGCTCGATGACGTCGACTTCGCCCGAGAGCAGGGCAGCGACGCGCGTGGCGTCCGAGCCGATCGGGGTGAAGACGATTTCCTTGATGTTGTGCTCCGCCTTGCGCCACCAGGTCGGGTTGGCCTTGAAGACGGTCTTGACGCCCGGCTGGTGGCTTTCGACCGAGAAAGCGCCGGTGCCGTTGGCGTTCAGCGAGGCAAAGCTCGGCGTCGTTGCCGCGGCGGGCGTGGGCTCGACGGCGTTGTTCGCCTCGGACCACTTCTTGCCCATGATGTACCAGGTGTCCCATTGCGAATTGAGAATGGGATTGGGCGAGGTCAGAACGAAATCCACCGTGTAGTCGTCGACCTTGACCACCTTGGTGCCGCTGGGAATGCGGGTCTGCAGGTTCGAGCCCTTCTTCTGCACACGTTCGGCCGAGAACAGCACGTCATCGGCGGTGAAGGGGTCACCGTTCTGGAATTTCACGCCCTTGCGCAAATTGAAGCGCCAGCGGGTCGGCTCCGGCGTTTCCCAGCTCTCCGCCAGCGCGGGGATGATCTTCAGATCCTTGTCGCGGGCGACCAGGCCTTCGAAGACCTGCCCGAGATGGGCATGGGTAGTGCTCTCGTTGAGCGTGTAGGGGTCGAGCGACTTGAGGTCGCCCTGGTTGGCGTAGCGCAGGGTCTGCGCCGACGCCGGCACCACCGCGAGCGCGATGATGGAGGCCGCGACCGCTGCAAGCAAACTCTGACGTACCGACATTTGTTTGATTTCCCCGCTTTGATCAACAATTTCCACAACTAGCGGCGGATATTGCCGAGCCATGTTGCCAGAGTCCAGCCGCCGCGCAAGCATCATTTCCCTGCACCGCATGCCGGTTTGCGCGGCGGTGCGGCAATGAGTAGTTTCACAATAGGACGTGCGCCTGCGCGCGTTACATTGAACTTTCGGAGTGCCGAATGGCGGAACTGAAGGCCGACGTACTCGTCCTGGGTGCGGGCATGGTCGGCGTGAGCGCCGCCTTGCACCTTTTGAAACGCGGCCGGAATGTGGTCCTGATCGATCGGCACGACACGGCCGGCGAGGAAACCAGCTATGGCAATGGCGGGCTGATCGAATGCGCTTCGGTCTTCCCCTACATGTTTCCGCGGGATCTGGGTCAGATCCTGCGATATGCGTTCCTTCGCGCGCCGCAGGTGCGGTACCACTTCAAGGATCTGCCGACCTTCCTGCCATGGCTGACACGCTATTTCCTGGCCTCTTCACCGGAGCGTGCACTGCACAGCGCGATGGCCGAACTGCCGCTGATCCAGCGCAGCCTGATCGAGCATGAGGCGCTGATCGCCGAGGCCAACGTGCCGGAGCTGTTGCGGCGGACCGGCTGGATCAAGCTGTTTCGCTCCGGGCCGACGCTTGAGAATGCGGTGCGGGATCTCGAGCGTGCCGGACAGTACGACGTCGCGGGCGACGTGCTCGATGCCGCTGCCATTGTTGCGCGCGAGCCGCATCTGACCGGCGAGTTCAGCGGCGCGATTCATTTTCCTGCGCCCGGTTTCGTGCCGGATCCCGGTGGCCTCGCCAAGGCTTACGCCGCCCTGTTCGGCCGCAGGGGCGGGCGATATTTGGTCGGCGACGCACGAACGCTCGAACAGACCGACCGGCGATGGCGGGTGGCGACGCTGGAGGGCACCATCACCGCGCGCGACGTCGTGGTAGCAATGGGGCCCTGGTCCGATCAGATCTTTGCGCCGCTCGGCTACTCGATCCCGCTTCAGGTCAAGCGGGGTTACCATTTGCACCTCAAGCCGCGCGGCAATACCATCCTGAACCATCCCGTGCTCGACAGCGATCTCGGCTATCTGCTGGCGCCGATGAATCGCGGCATTCGCCTCACCACCGGCGCGGAGTTCGCCCACCGCGATGCGCCGCCGACGCCGGTCCAGGTCGAGCGGGCGCTGCCGCGGGCGCACAAGCTGTTTCCGTTGGGCGAGCCGGTCGACGCCAGGCCCTGGATGGGGGCGCGGCCTTGCTTGCCCGATATGCTCCCGGTGATCGGAAAGGCGCCCCGCCATGCCGGGCTTTGGTTCAATTTCGGCCACCAGCATCACGGCCTGACGCTCGGGCCGGCGACCGGCCGCCTGCTGGCCGAAACCATGACCGGGGAGAACCCGTTTGCCGACATCAGCCCGTTTGCGGTCGAGCGCTTTGGTTGACCGGGGTCACCGGGCTGACCATGTTCGAAATAGATGAGCGGGGTTAAGGTCTTGTCCTTGCGTGACCGGGGCTATCGTGGCGATACTGCGGCAAGCCAGCAAAAGGAGCGGTCATGAAGGTTAACGTCGAGGTAGATTGCACGCCGCTGGAAGCCAGGCAGTTCTTTGGCCTTCCGGACGTGCAGCCGATGCAGACGGCGGTGATGGACAAGATGCAGCAGCAAATGATGGCCAACATTGAAAAGATTTCGCCGGAATCGCTGATCCAGACCTGGTTTACCTTCGATCCGAAGATTGCCGAGCGTTTTCAGGATATGTTCGTGACCATGGCCGGCCTCGGTGGCATGAGCAAGAAGGACAAGAAATAGTGACGGACGGCGGCTCGGCAAAGGAAGAGCAGCGGCTTCAGCCGCCAAGCCTGTTCCTGATGCTGGCCGAGGCGCGCAGCCTGTTCGAGTTGAACTCGAGCCTGCTGCTGTCGCCGCTGTTGTTGCGCGCGCCGAAGGGCGACGGGCATCCGGTGCTGACGCTGCCGGGCTTTCTCGCCAGCGATCTGTCGATGGCACCGATGCGGCGCTACCTGAAAGAACTCGGCTACGACACCCAGGCATGGCGGATGGGCCGCAATTTCGGTGGCGTCGCTTCCAAGCGCGCGGCGTTGCGCGATCTCCTGACCGGCATTCACGAACAGACCGGCCGCAAGGTCAGCCTGGTCGGCTGGAGTCTCGGCGGCATCTACGCGCGTGACCTGGCGCTGCAGCTACCCGACATGGTGCGCGCCGTCATCACGCTCGGCAGCCCATTCGCGAACGACATCAGGGCGACCAACGCCACTCGGCTGTATGAAGCATTGTCAGGGGAGACGGTCGATGACAATCCGGAGATCCGCCAGGCGATCGCCGGCGACCTGCCGGTTCCGGCAACCTCGTTATATTCCCGTACCGATGGGATCGTGAACTGGCGCACCAGCTTGCTGCGTCCATCCAAGACCGCGGAGAACATCGAGGTGCACTTCGCCAGCCATGTTGGCCTCGGCGTCAACCCCGCGGCGTTGTGGGCGGTCGCCGACCGCCTGGCGCAGGCCGAAGGCGAGTTCCGGCATTTTGACCGTTCGGGGCCGTTTGCCATTGCCTATGGCCCCCCTGAAAATGCACAATCCTGACCTAAGCCCTCCGGCCAAGGGGATGATTTTGGAATGAGCCCGCCGCGCAAATGATGCGGATGGGTAGCGATTTTCGGACTATGCTCGGATAATTAAAGTCGTTTTGTACGCCAGAAGCGCCACCAAGGCGCCGTGCTTTCTACTTCGGGAGGAGAATATGGCGGACGCCAAGAAACTGTCGTCGATGGATGCGTCGTTTCTGTATCTGGAAACGCCTGAAATGCCGATGCATGTCGGCAGCATGGCGATCTTCCGCCTGCCCGAGAACTACAACGGCAACTTCTTCGAGGACTTCAAGGCGATGATCGCCTCGCGGCTGCATATCGCGCCGATCCTCAAGGCCCGGCTGGAGAAGGCGCCGCTCGACATCGATCATCCGTCCTGGGTCGAGGACGATCAGTTCGATATCGACCGTCACATCTTCCGCGGCAGCCTGCCGGCACCGTATGACCGTGCAACACTGGAGCGCATCGTCGGCTGGATGCATGCGAAGTTGCTCAACCGCGCCCGGCCGCTTTGGGAGTTCTATGTCTTCGAGGGCATGAAGGACAACGAGATCGGGCTTTATTCCAAGATGCATCACGCCTGCATCGACGGCGGCGCGGGCGCGGCGCTGACCAACATGATCTACGACG
>JAESGW010000157.1_pt1 | contig 143813 bp, 129 predicted proteins | sample 9269791 | NCBI WGS metagenome assembly JAESGW01 (sample SAMN16773120, study PRJNA677053) | algae metagenome | isolation source: Aphanocapsa lilacina HA4352-LM1 and co-occurring heterotrophs from near cave... | place: USA: Maniniholo cave, near Haena, Kauai, HI | collected 2009-07-28
TAACCGTTGCTGTAGTGGTTTGTAAACTAGGAATACCAACCCCATCCGGATCCAATGCAGCTGCCAAAGAATCAAAAAATACAAGATCGTAAATGTTACTGTCTAATCCATTTAAAATCGTTGCCGTATTCTGACTTAAATCAAAATTATTATCGCAACTTAATAAATCATTTGGAGAATCATTGATAAAAAAATCTGGTTGATATTCTACTGTAATACAATCTTCTTGAACACAAGTACTTCCTGCGCCTCCGTTAGTAGCACTAACACAATAAATACCAGGAGAATCAACATTTAAAGTAGGTCCTGTTTCTCCTGCAATTACCTGAGCTCCAGAACCAGTGTCAACAGTCCATTCGAAATCATAAGAGTTTGGATTTAAACCTGTATCAATTACTCTAATTTCTTCAGGACATGGTGCTAAACCATTATCTATAGTCATATCAGCAGTTTCTACACCTACTCCAACAGGATATGACAAATTAGCTGTTCCTACATTGAAACTACCTGCCTCAATAAACACGGCAGAATCAAAAGCTGTATCATTATAATCTCCAATAGCCAATTTTATACTATATGGGTTATTTGGAATTACGTTTGCAAATGCTGTCATTTGAACCGTATAACCTATGATATTCATAGCAGTAGGGCCAGGCAACAAATCAGGATTATAGACATCAAAAAATTCTTCATTAACAGAAGGACAACCTCCATTATGAGCGTCATCTCTAATGTTTGTAACAGAAACTGGGGTTGTTGTCCCTGGAATAACTGCTAAATTTGTAGAAATTCCTGTTGTTAAATCTGTTAAAATAAAGGCAAAAACATCAGAAAATCCACATTGATACGTTCCATACTCGTTAGAAGCAAAAATAAAATTAAAACTAAAATTATCTGTTAATGGTGTAAAGTTAAACTTAACAAAAGTAACATCATTAATAGTTCCTGCATTACCATTCGCTTGGCTAATAGCTAGCAACTCCGCATCACCCAAATTTGAACATACGGAAGACATATTGTTTCCAGTATACTGACCTGCTGAATTGTTAACATTTCCATTTCTTAAAATCATTCCGCCGGAAAAACCAAAATCAGTTCCAGTGTAATTAAAATTTCCAACTCCACACAAACCTTGAGTTTGAAAATTAGATACTAAGGCACATGGAGAATCTATCAATATGTCTTCAACAATATGCTGAACAGAATTTGAAGTATTGTTCGCTTGTGTTACAGTAATTGATTGTGAAAACCCTATAAAAGTCGATAGTAAAATAAATAATATAGTAATTTTTTTCATCATATAAGGGAATTATTTTTGAAAAATTGTTTGATTTAAAAAACCAAATATAAACAAAGAATGGAAATAAGTTTACTAAATTTGCAAAAAAAATAACTTTACTATGCAAAACATCACTATAAAACCAACTTCTAACAAAGAAATTATCAAATTTGAGTTTGATGAATTTATCGTAAAAAATCAAAGTTTTGAATATAAAAACATTGATGAAACAAAAACTTCGCCGTTAGCCAAACAGTTATTTTATCTACCTTTTGTGAAGACTATATATATTTCTGGGAATTTTATTGCTATAGAAAAATACTCTATTGTGGAATGGGAAGATGTACAAGAAGATGTGGCTAATCAGATTGAAGAATATGTAACAAATGGAGGAAAAATTGTTATAATTGACACAGACAACAACAAGAAAATTCCTGTTAGCATTTATGCTGAAACTACACCTAATCCAAGTGTTCTTAAATTTGTTAGTAATACTTTGTTGACAAAAACGGCTTTAGAATGCAAAAACATTGACGAAACAGCAGCTTCTCCTTTAGCAAAAGAGTTATTTAAATTTCCTTATGTTAAAGAAATTTTCTTTGATGAAAATTATATTTCTATTACTAAATATGGCGTTAAAGAATGGGAAGAGATTACATTAGAACTTCGCACTTTCATTAAAGAATACATGGAGAAAGGAAATGTGGTTATTGATGAAACTTTAATTGTTAAGACAGAAACGCATCAAAAACAACAAGAAGAATATTTTGATAAGCTTGATGTAACATCACAACAAATCATAAACATTTTAGAAGAATATGTAAAACCTGCCGTACAAAGTGATGGTGGAAATATTATGTTTGACTCTTTTGATGCTAAAGAAAAACGTGTGAAAGTAATTCTTCAAGGAGCTTGTAGTGGTTGCCCTTCTTCAACCTTTACCTTAAAAAACGGAATTGAAAATATGCTTAAAGATATGCTTAAAGATGAAGCTATAATTGTTGAAGCTATAAATGCTTAGTTTCTCAAATTATGTATAAAAAAAGAGCCAATTAAAATTGGCTCTTTTTTTATTTAGATTTTTTAGCATGCTCATTGAACTCTTTGAATAATTCAAGTAAATTCATTGTTGCTTTTACTAAGTCATTTGTTTCTAGTAGTAATCCAAAGTAAAGTTTACTGTTTTTTGGACTATTTTCCGTAGTTCTAATTCTATCAATCTGCTTTTGGATTAACAAAGAAATTGCATCTAGCAAATTATTTTTCTCTTTAAGGATTTCGTCTAACTCTGAAAAATCTTCTTTTGTGAAACTTGATTCTAATCGTTCAAACAAACTCTTAAGTTCATTATCAATAGATTTTAAATCTCTTACTTGATTAAACTTTAAACTTTTATGGTTATTATTAATGTGCGAATAACTATTATTTGTTATAAACCCTATAGACTGAACCATATCTTGAAGGTAACCCAAAATCATAATGTAAAACTTACTTGCTTCAACGGAAGTTTCATCTAAATTCTTGATGAAGTAATATACATTATTCTTTAAATCATCAACTTCTTTTTCAAGCTTCTTTAACTTTTTCTTATTCTCCTTTAATTTAGCTAAATCTTGAAGTCCTAGATTATCTACAACATCAGAATACAAACTATTGGTTTTCTTAATTACTTTAGCAATTTGAGAAGAACTTTCAGAAATAATTTCTTGAATGGTAACAATATCTTCAGTGTTAAATTTTGTTTCTTCTTGTTCTTTTATTTTCTTTTTGTGTAATTGATTACTTCTGTAAAAGAAAATAGCTACAACAATCATGAAAGCAAAGAAAGCAAATACTTCACCAATAAATAAAGTATAAGCAATAATTGCAGAAGCCATAAAAGCTGCTAAAGCTGTTACAAACCAACCTCCAATTACATTAAACACACCTGCTACTCTATAAACAGCGCTTTCTCTATCCCAAGCTCTATCAGCAAATGACGAACCCATTGCAACCATAAAAGTCACATAAGTAGTAGATAATGGTAATTTCATAGATGTTCCAACAGAAATCAAAATAGAAGCTACAATTAAATTCACAGATGCTCTAACCATGTCAAACATTGGTTGTTCATCTCTTTTACCAGTATATTCTATTTGAACAAACTGAGCATCTAATTTTCTTTGTAATGATTTTGGCATAATAAAACTAATTATATTACCCAAATACATCATCCCTCTAACTATATTTCTTGAAAGGGAATTAGCATTATATTTCTCATTTCCTTCTCCTTGTCGTGATAAATTTTGCTCAGTTTCAATTACTGATTTAGCTTTTTTAGATGTCCATAAAGTATAAACCATTACTAATCCTGCTAATGCTAAAAAGATAAAAGGTGCAGGCAAATTTTCCTTTTCTAAACCAGACATCATAAACTCATTTGCTCCTAATGTTTGACCTGGTGCTGCCCAAATTTCAAATGCTTGATAAGCTGCAATTGGCACACCAATAAAGTTAACCAAATCATTTCCTGCAAAAGCTAGTGCTAATCCAAAAGTACCAACGATAATAATAAACTTAAAAACGCTATATTTAAGAACACTTATTAATAGTTGACAAACAATTGTCCATAAAATTAATGAATATCCAATAATTACAAACGGACTTTCTTTGATAAAATCTTTTACTCCAGAAGGCACAAATGTGATTGACTTTAATCCTTTTACTAAAATGAAGAAAGTAATTGCTGTCATGGCTACTCCACCAAAAAGTGCAGCAACATACTTATATCTTTTTTCGATATGAAAAGTAAAAATTAATCTTGAAACATATTGCACCAACGAACCCAAAGCAAAAGATAGTGCAACAGAAAGCAAAATACTATATACAATTTCGGTGGCTTTTTCAGTATTTATATAATTTCCTAATGTGCTAAAATTATCACCGCTTACATAAACTTTATATATAGCTAAAGCAACGGAAGCCCCTAATAACGAAAATATAATAGAAACTGTGGTAGACGTTGGCAAACCCAAAGTATTAAAAACATCCAACAACAATACATCAGTAATCATTACTGCTAAAAAGATAACAATAACGTCATTAAAACTGAACATACTTGGGGTGAAAATTCCATTTCTGGCAATTTCCATCATCCCATTTGAATATAAAGCCCCAACTGCAACACCTATACTTGCAACAATCATAATTGTCTTAAACGAAACTGCTTTTGAACCAATTGCAGAGTTTAAAAAATTAACCGCATCATTACTAACTCCTACCATCAAATCAGTGATAGCTAGTATAGCGAGAGCAATTAACATTATAACATAAATTTGTTCCATTTTATATGAATTAATTTTATGCAAAAGTCTTTCAAGAAATCCTTATGTATGTTAACTTAATGTTATCAATTAAAAAAAAAACACAATTATACACTTGCTATTTTTTAAGTAATTTGATACCTTTAACTATGAAATTTTATTTATTAATTTAAAACAAAAACAAAATGGCAGTATTAAAAGTTATAGAAGTATTATCTAGTTCAGATAAGAGTTGGGAAGATGCAACCAAAAAAGCTGTTGCTCATGCAGCAAAATCATTAAAAAACATACGATCAGTTTACGTGCAAGATCAAAGTGCCGCAGTTAAAAATGATGAAGTAACAGAATTTAGGGTAAACCTGAAAATTACTTTTGAAATTGAATAATTCAAAAAATAAAATTCAAATCTGCCCTTTTTTAAGGGCTTTTTTATGCACTACACAAACAAACTATTAAACCCTTTTTACTATAAAAATACATTTGGAAAGATTTGACTTCTCCTTCTCGAAATTCTATCTTTGCAAAAAACAATATAATTATGTCTGAAAAAGAAATTACTACCTATTTTGAATTCATCAAAAACTATGTACTAGAATATTCACCCAAATTAATTTCTGCTGTAATTATTTTATTTGTTGGACTTTGGGCAACGAGTATTATAACTAAACTCATTAAGAGGATAATGAGAAAAAGAGAAATTGAACCAACCTTAATTTTATTTATTGGAAATTTAATTTTTTGGGCTTTACGAATTTTGGTACTAATTACAGTTATTACGCAATTAGGAATAGGAACAAGTTCTTTCGTAGCCATTCTTGGTGCTGCTGGTTTGGCTATTGGTTTAGCACTTCAAGGTTCTTTGTCTAATTTTGCTGGAGGTGTTTTAATTATTTTACTAAAACCTTTTAAAGTTGGTGATGTAATAGAAGCACAAGGTATTATTGGAACTGTTAAAGAAATAAAGATGTTTTCTACCATAGTAACTTTGCCTGAAAACAAACAAGCCATTATTCCCAATGCAAGTTTATCTAACGACAACATTATCAATTATACGGTAAACGGAACTTTAAGGGTTGATATAGTTATTGGTGTAGATTATGGTTCTAATTTTAAACAAGTGAAAGATGTTGTTTTTGAAATTTTAGAATCACATCCATTAATTTTAAAAGATCCAAAACCAGCTGTTTTTGTAACAACACTAAACAGCAGTTCAGTTGATTTTGCTATTAGACCTTGGACAAAATCAGAAGATTATTGGACAGTTCGGGCTGAAATTATTGAGTCTTGCAAACTAGCCTTTGACAAAGCTGGAATTGAAATTCCTTATCCACATCAAGTTGATATTAAAAAAACTCTAAAACAGAGCTAATTTATTTAGTTATCAAAAAATCTTTTAGATAGTACGGTTCAAAATAAGCAACATCAGCAAAGTCGCTTGTTTTGAACTTTTCATAAGCCAAAAGACTCATTTCGTTTGCTGATGGATAAATTATATCTTCGTGAAAAATAAATTTTTCGTTAGTTAAAACATCTTTAAACTTGCTTATTCCATCGCCAACCAAGTGAATGTCGTTTTGAATTTCAGCATACGAATTTGAATCTATTATTTCCGCTTCAACTTTTCTCACTTTAGTGTAATCTACATCAAAAATAGCTGAATACACTTCCATTCTTCTTGCATCTATCATTGGTAAAATTATTCCATCAGTTATAGCGATTCTTCTTGCCAATAATTCTAGGGTATCAATTGCTATCAATGGAATATTTAGAGCATAACAAAATCCTTTTGCAGCTGAAACACCTATTCGCAAACCTGTATAAGAACCTGGTCCTTGACTAATTGCAACTGCCGTTAAATCTTTGTAATTTATGTTGGTCTCTTTTAATAATTCTTCTATAAAAACATGAAGCTTCTCGGCATGTGAAAAATTTTGTGTTGCAATTTCTCTACAAGCAATTGTTTTACCTTCTTTACTGATTGAAACTGAGCAGTTTTTAGTTGCTGTTTCTATGTTTAAAATTAATGCCATGATATTTTGAAAGTGCAAAAATACAATCTTTTATATTGAATTATGTCAATTTTAAAAAACAAAAAAGACACTTCAATACAGAAATGTCTTTATGTTTAAAAGTGTATACTTAAATTTATTTTTTTGCTGTTTTATCTTTTTCATTCTCAATACGAACTTTGTCATTCGACACTAGGTCTTTGGAAACGGTTGTGTATGGTCCAACGATAATTTCTTCACCTGGTTTTAGTCCTGAAATTATTTCGATATTAGTATCATCTTGTATTCCTGTTTTAATGACTCTTAATTTTGCTTTATCGCCTACTTTTACAAAAACACATTCAAATTTTTGGTCAGATTTTGGAGCGGTTCCTTTCTTTTCTTGTTCTTCCTTTTCTAATTCTGCAACAATATCTTTTTTGACTGATGTGGTATCGTCTTTGATTACAACTGCACTAATTGGTACTGCAATAACATCTGCATTAGTTTTTGTAATTATATCTACTGTAGCAGTCATTCCTGGTCTAAATGGGGAATAATTATCTGGTTTATCTTTTAACAAATCTTGATAAGATTCTTTTTCAATTCTAACTTTAACTTTAAAATTGGTTACTTGATCTGCTGTTAAAGCTGTACTGGCAGAATTTGATATACTTGTTACTGTTCCTTTGAATTTTCTTTTCAAATAAGCATCCACTTCAATATCTGCTTTGTCACCAATACTTACTTTTACAATATCATTTTCATTGACATCAACTTCTACTTCCATATTGTTTAAATTAGCAATACGAAGAATTTCAGTACCTGTCATTTGTTGAGTTCCCAAAACTCGTTCCCCTAATTCTATCGACAATAAAGAGATTGTTCCGTCTGCTGGAGCATAAATAGTTGTTCTTCCTAAATTGTCTCTTGCTTCTGTTAGGGTTGCATTTGCACTTTGCACATTATAATAAGCAGATTGTTTGCTTGCAACAGCAACTTCATACGCTGATACAATTCTGTCCCATTCTGATTTAGAAATTACACCTTTATCAAACAGCGTTTTGTTTCTATCGTAATTGGCTTTAGCTTCTTTAACTTGAGCATCAGCTTGAGTTAAACCTGCTTTTGTATTTGAAACTGAAGCAGCTGTTCTATTAACTCCTGAAACATAAATATCTGGATTGATTTTAACTAATAAATCTCCTTTTTTTACTTGTTGTCCTTCTTTAACAGGCAAAGCAATTACTTCACCTGAAACTTCAGACGAAATCTTAACTTCAATTTCTGGTTGAATTTTTCCTGTTGCTGAAACCGTTTCAACTATTGTCATTTTTTTGGCTTGAGCTATTTCAACAACTTTAGTATCGTCTTTTCCTCCTTTACCAAAGACCACAATCCCTACAACAACAGCTATGATTAATCCTAATAATATAAAAATGGTTTTTTTTGACATGATTTATTGTTTTTTTATTAATGGTATTCCAAAATAGAATTCTAAAATTTTAGTTCTAAAAATATAATCGTATTTAGTTCTCAACACTTCTGATTGAGCATTGTCTAAGGCAATTGATGACTGAGAAAAATCGAACGTATTTAATAATCCTACTTGATATCTTTCTTTAGAAAAATTAAATGCTTGTGTTCTAGCTTCTAATGTTTTTTGTGCTGCTTCATAGCTTTTCTTGGCATTGATAACATCATTATAAGCTTGGTAAACATTACTTTCAAGGTCTAATTCTGCTTGTTTTAATTGATATTCTGAACGCTCTTGATTTATTTTTGCTCTTTGTACTCTTCCTCTTGTTGCAAATCCATTTAAAATTGGAACATTTAATTGCAATCCGATTGCTGTACCATCAAACAATGACAATTGGTCTGCAAAATTGAATGGTGTACTTTCAGACCAACGTGTATTGTATCCAATAAAACCTGACAATGTAGGCAAATAAGATGAGCGTGAAATAGAAACATCTTTTTTGGCAAGCTCTACATTTGAAAGCGCAATTTTAATGTCATTTACAGATTCTTTTGCTTTTGCCAATATGGTTTGTTGATTTTCGTTACTTAAATCAGTTAAAGGCAAATCAATATCTTCATCGGAAATATCAAAAGTGGAATAATCTTCAATTAATAGTGTTTGACATAATGCAACTTTAGATATTAAAAGAGTATTTTCAGTACTAATAATTTGCTGTTGCTGTGTTGCGTCTGTTGCTTGTAATTCAAAAATATCCCCAGCAGGCAATGAACCAGCATCTATTAATTGTTGCGTTCTGGTTATATTTTCTTTTGTTATTGTATTTTGATTGATTAAAACTTTTAGCTGTTCTTTATTGAATAAGATTTGTAAATAAGAATTCGCTACTGAAAGAGCAATATCATCTTTCATTTTATCTAAACGATAAGAATTAGCTATTTTATTGAGTTTTGAACGTTGAAGTGTTTTCCAATTCGCCAAACCATTGAATAATGTAACATTTGAATTGGCTGAAGCAGAAAACGATTTAAACGTTTGATTTTGAAACTGGTTGGTTACAGGGTTAATACTTGCACCAGTATTAATACTATAATTTGCATTTCCGTTTAAGGTAGGCAAAAAACCACCAATAGCTTCCATATTTTCAACATCAGATGTTTTTAAATCTAATTCAGATTGTTTGATGGAGATGTTATTTTTAATGGCATAATCTACACATTCTTCGAGAGTCCATTTTTTATTTTGGGCAGAAAGTTGTGTTCCTACCAGCAAAAGAAAAACTATTACTATTTTTTGTATCATTTTGTATTAATTACATGCTGAATTCTTTTATAAGACCAATTTTTGAACAAAATGTTACACGATAGAATTAAAATTTTATTTTTACAGCAAATTATTATTTAAGCATGAAATATTTCGTTGGTTTATTAGCACTTTTTTTTATATTATCTTTTTTTGTTTCTTGTTCAACTACCAAAAAAATTGAAGCTCTAAAGCCTTTACCTTCAGATGATAGTCCGATGGTTTATAAAAACAAGACTTCATTTATTGCAATGCCTGTAGAAATTTCGGTGAGTGAAGTTGAACATCAACTGAATAAAAACTTACAAGATTTGATATATGATGACAATAATCTTGAAGATGATAAAACTCAAATGAAAATTTGGAAAACAGGAAACATAAAATTGACCGAAAAAAACGGTGTGATAACTTCTGAAATTCCTTTGAAAATTTGGTCTAAATTTAAATATGGCACTGAATATTTGGGATTAAATGATACTAGAGAAATCAACTTAAATGGTACAATAATTTTAGAGAGCAAAGCACATTTGACCAATTGGAAACTTACTACTTCATCAAAATTAAAAGATTTCAATTGGAATGAAAGTCCGAATATTTTGGTAGCTGGAAAAAAAGTACCTATTACCTATATTATCAACCCTACGTTATCCATTTTTAAATCCAAAATTTCTAAAATGATTGATGATGCCATTGATAAGTCATGTGATTTTAAACCTCAAGTATTAGAAACTCTTGGTGTAATTAGCAAACCTTTTTTAAGCAGCGAGGCTTATGAGACTTGGTTTAAATTAATTCCCATCGAATTATATGTAACTGAAGCTACTGTAAAAAATCAAAAAATAACTATGGAAATGGGTTTAAAATGTGATATGCAAACCATGGTTGGCATGGAACCCAAAAACTCTTATGATGCAAGTAAAATAGTTTTAAAGCCTATTGCAAAAATGCCAGATAAAGTCACAGTTTCCGTTGCGGCTGTTTCTACCTATAAGAGTGCTTCAACTATCATTACCAAGAATTTCAAAGGACAAGAATTTGGTTCAGGAAAAAGAAAAGTAACCGTTCAAAATGTAGAAATTTGGCAAAAAGATAAAAAAATAATTATTGCTTTAGATTTGATTGGAAGTTTAAATGGAACTATTTATTTATCAGGTTACCCTAACTATAATGCTTTAACTAAAGAGATTTATTTTGATGAATTAAATTATGTTTTGAATACAAAAAGTGTTTTGTTAAAGTCTGCGAATTGGCTTTTGCAAGGAACTATTTTAAATAAGATTAAAGAAAGTTGTCGCTATTCTATAAAACCTAATTTAGAGGAAGGAAAGAAAAACATGGAACCTTATTTAAAGAATTATTCTCCTATGAAAGGTGTTTTTGTAAATGGTTCTTTAGAGGATTTTAATTTTGAAAAAGTTGAAATAACGGATAAAGCTATCATTGCTTTTATAACCACTTCTGGAAAAATGAGCATTAAGATTGATGGAATGGAATAGTTTACAACTAATTACTTCTTTGAATATTTCAATTTATAAACTGCAAAACCTACTAAACCTACTAAAATATATGGAATTACCATCAGAAACACAATTCCATCATTAACTGCTTCGGCTTGAACTTTGTTTTCATTATTATCCAAAGCTGCTCTACACATAGCACATTGTGAGTAAGAAAATAGAGAATAGAACATAGAAAATAGAAGAAACATCCACTTTAAATGAAGTCTATTTTCTTTGCTCTTTGTTCTTTGCTCTTTAATTTGCATAATAAGGAGAAATCATTAAGTAAACTACAACGCCTGTTATAGCAACATATAGCCAAATTGGGAAAGTAATTTTTGCTATTTTTTTATGTCTATCGAAACGTTGTGCTAAAGCTCTAACATAGGTTATCAAAACTAAAGGAATTATAATAACGGATAAAACAATGTGTGAAATTAGAATTGGATAATAAATAAATCCTAAATCTCCACCATATTTTGTAGAATCTGAAGTCATGTGATAGGCTACATACATTACCAAAAACAAGACAGAACATAAAATGGCTAATTTCATTAATCGCTCGTGCAAGGTTCTTTTTCCATTCTTAATTGCCATAACTGCTACAATTAGAATAATGGCTGTAAAACCGTTTATAGTAGCGTAAATTGGTGGCAAAAAAGACAATGGCTCTACATCAAAACCCATTTTGCGTAAATTTATTCCAAACAGTAAAGCTACCACAACTGGAATTATGATTGATAAAGCGATGATTAGTTTATTGTATTTTGTTTCTATGTTGTTTGTTTCCATTTTTGTTGTCTGTTGTTTGTTATTCGAAAATCTATTCGTCTAACAATTTTTTAATGTCTTCTTTTATTGCTTTAATTCCTGCAGGTTCTAATCCGTCATAGAAAAAAATGGGATTATTGAAACTATCTTTTCTACTCCTTATTATTCCGTTTTTATCTATTAGGGCAAACATTCCTGAATGATATAATCCACCTGGTTGTTTTTTATCTTCTCCTGCATTCAATTTAAATCTCTTCTCGGCTAAATTGAAAACGTATTCTTTTCCTCCTCTTAACAAATGCCAATTGTAATGTTTAACACCTAAATGATTTGCGTGTTCTTTTAGAACTTCAACAGTATCGTTTTCCGGATCAATTGTTATGGATGCAATTCCAAAATCTGGTTTACCGTAGAACTCTTTTTGAAGCTCTAACATGTTTTGGTTCATGATTGGGCAAATAGTTGGACAAGTAGTAAAGAAAAACTCAACTACATATACTTTTCCCAAATAATCTTTATTGGTAATAACTTTATTATCTTGGTTTGTTAGAGAGAATTCAGGCACTGGTCCTATTTCTATTAAATCTGATTTTTGAAATTTAGCAATAATTTTAGGCACTGCCCAAATTCCGAAAATTAAAATAATGAATGAAATTCCGATGTATGATTTATTCTTCATTATATTTTACGTTTGTTATTACGTTTCAAAGCCAAACGGTATTCTGCTAGAATAACTTTCACGTCATCACTCATGTTGTTATGCAAATCTGCGGCAGAAATGGTGTTGTATCCTTCTTTATATTCATCTTCTCCTTTTAAATCTTTTCCTTTTCTTCCTCTTAGATTTAAATCTTTATCAATGATATATACATTTGTAGTTCCAATGGCTGGGTTTAGACTTTCTGTAAGTTCTAAACTTTTATAAAAATTGGATATAGAATCATGTGAAGTAAAAACAAAATTCCAACCTGATAAATCAGAAATTGATCCTAATTCATTGATTATTGATTTTACATCCTTTTGAGTTCCACTAGGAGCAATCATTACAATTTGAAAATCTTTGAATTCTTTGTTTTTGTTGTAAATTTTTTGATTAAGGTTGAATAAATTTCCTTTCTCTGTTATAACATCATCTCCTAGAAATCCTAAAATTGTTATTTTATTTTCGAGTTTTACTTCGTGATTGGAAAGGGAATTCCAGTTTGGCAATTCATTGATTTTTTTAGTAATTGTAGGTAATTTGGCAAACTTATTTACACCTGTTGCAAAAAACATATAAACCACTAAAGGCAGAATAAAAAGAATAATTAAAACAATTTTCTTTCCCATTTTAGGCTTTTTTTAATGAAACACAAAGATAAAAAAAATCCCGATGTTTATCGGGATTTAATTTATATATAAAAATGTTAAAAATTCCATTTTATTGTACTGTTTTTGAATATGTCATATATATAGTCTCCTTCTACAAGTAAAATGAAACATAAATATAAAACTAAAAACACTAGAGGTGCAACAATTGACATTTTAAAACTCTTTTTTTCTCCTTCTAAGTGCATAAAAGCCCAAACGATATAATATGCTTTAACTATAGTTAAAATGATAAACAACCAATTTAACAAACTCATTTTTAAGAAATTTGCTCTGAATAAAAAATCAGGTTTAAAAATACCAAAAGCAACTTCTACAATTGTAATTACAGAAAGTAATCCAAATACAAACCAAATTCTTTTGGTATTAGATGCGTGTGCGTGATCGTGTGCCATAATCAAATTTATTTTATTAAACTAAGTAGAAGAATGTGAATACAAATACCCAAACTAAATCTACAAAGTGCCAGTATAATCCAACTTTTTCAACCATTTCATAACTTCCTCTTTTTTCGTATGTTCCTAAAAGAACATTGAAGAAAATTATGATATTGATTAATACACCTGTGAATACGTGAAATCCGTGAAATCCTGTGATGAAGAAAAAGAAATTTGCAAATAATTTTTGACCATATTCATTTCTTATCAAATTTGCTCCTTCAACCACATATTGTGCCTCAGCAAGTCTTTTTATAGATTCTTCCTTAGTAAGAACTACTTTTTTCTTATCAACTATTTGCTCTGTTCTAACTAGTATTTCAGGATGATTTTTAAAACCTTCTATTACTTCATTAACTGTATAAGTAGGTAATGTTCCTTCTGACATGAACCAACCTGCTTTACTTCTTGTTAATTGTTCTCTTTCTTTTGGCAAATGAGCTGCAAATTTTGCTAATGCTACTCTTTTTCCATCTTTATCAACGAATTGCAAGATTGAACCTCCTTTGGTTTCAACAGCTCCATATTCACCTTTAATAAAGTTCTTCCATTCCCAAGCTTGTGACCCTAAGAAGATAAATCCTCCAATAATTGTTAGAAGCATGTAGAACGCAACTTTACCTTTATTTAATTGATGTCCTGCATCTACAGCTAAAACCATAGTTACAGAAGAGAAAATAAGAATAAAAGTCATTAATGCTACATAATACATAGGAGCATCAACTCCATGCATAAATGGAAAGTGAGTAAAAACTTCGTCTGCAATAGGCCAAGTTTCTATAAATTTAAATCTTGAAAAACCATAAGCGGCTAGGAATCCTGAAAATGTTAATGCATCTGAAACGATGAAAAACCACATCATCATTTTACCATAGGTTGCACCCATTGGCCCTGGTCCTCCGTCTAAAGCGTGTTCATGTGAAGTAACTGTTGCTTCCATAAATTAGTTTAATGTTAAAAAAGTGCTCAAATTTATTGTTTTTTTTCTATTTGTAAAAGTAGAAAAATAAAAACAGATAAATCCAAATAAAATCCATAAAGTGCCAATACATTGCACTAAGCTCAATACCAAGGGTTTGAGAGGGATTGTATTTTTGTTTAAAATGATTATAAATTACGATTAATAGTGAAATTATTCCTCCTAAAAGATGGGCAATGTGCACAATCACTACGATATACAAAAATGATGTAGTTACATTACTCTCACTTCCAGTAAAAAAATATCCGTTGGCTACAACTTGAGAAAATCCTTCAAACTGTAAAAAAATAAATGCAATTCCTAACCCTAGAGTTGTTAAAAGCATAGTGGTTGCTAGGCTTCTATTATTAGCTTTTGTTGCTTTTAATGCTCCGTAAAAAGTAAAACTACTAACAAGCATTACAACTGTACTTATAATAAATGCGTTAGGTAATTGAAAGTCTTTCAGCCAATCTGGTCTTGACTTACTAACAACATAAGCACTCGATAATCCTGCGAAAATCATAAAAATACTAATCATTCCAAAAAGCAATAGCATTTTATATGTTCTGCCTTTTCTTAATTCTTGTTCTTCTAATGTCATCATAGTGTAGTATTTTTAAAAAAACTTATCAATTACATAAATAATTTGCAGCAAAGTAATATAGGAAACACTTACAAGCATTAGTTTTCTTGCGGCAAGTGCGTCTTGTTTTTTGTACAAATTTAAAGCATAAAACAGCATCCACAATCCTAATACAAAAATAATGATTGCACTAACGATTGAAATATGAAATTTACCTGTAAATCCTAAAACTGGAATTAGAGATGCTAAAATTGTCCAAATGGTGTATAGTATAACTTGTAAAGCTGTTTTTTTGTCTCTTTTTCCTGTTGGTAACATATAAAAACCTGCTTTTTTATAATCGTCAAACAGAAACCAACCAATTGCCCAAAAATGCGGAAACTGCCAGAAAAATTGAATAATAAAAAGAGTTCCTGCTTCAATACCAAAAGTTCCTGTTGCAGCAACCCAACCTAACATATAAGGAATGGCTCCAGGAAATGCTCCTACAAAAACAGACAAAGGTGTAACGGTTTTTAATGGTGTATATAAACTTACATACATAAAAATCGAAACGGCACCAAAAAGAGCTGTTTTTGGATTGACATAATATAAAATGGCAAGACCTACTAACGTTAAAATACATCCTAAAATAAATGCATTTTGTTTTGAAATTAATCCAGCGGGTAATGGACGGTTTTTGGTTCTATCCATTAATGCATCTAAATCTTTTTCTATAATTTGATTGAACACATTTGAAGCACCAACCATGCAATAACCTCCTATGGATAAAAACAACAACACTTTAAAAGCTGAAGCATTCCACAAGTCTACTCCTAAAGCATAACCTGCTAAAGTTGAAAACATTACACTAATGGTCAAACGAGCCTTTGTTATGGACGTAAAGACACTGAATAATGAAGGTTTAGAAAGTAATTGATTGGGCGAACTCAAAATAAATTTTTTATCATTTTTAATCGAGTGCAAAGATAGTAATAAGATTTATTATTTAAAGTACAAAACCAATTGATTTAACAACTGTTTTGTTTGAAATAAAATTATTATTTAGGTTTATATGTTTTTAATAATCAAAATACCAATTGAATAAATCTGTTTTTATTCCAGCAGAAAACCATGTTGTTGTTGATGCTTTTGTTACTAAATCTTCAGTTGTGGGATTAAAATCTCTAAACATTAGATTGGCAAAAACTTTCATATTTGAAGAAGGATTCACGATATAACCTGCTTGAAAATCAGCTATAATTAGTGTCGTTTTATTTCCTTGTCCAATAGTTACTCCTTTATCAAAAGGACGATTATCATCATAATTTAGATAAATATTTCCTCCGTAGTTGTTGTTATTGATTCCGTCTGTAAAATCTAATCCTTGAATACCATAATTTACTTTGGCTTGGGCAAAATATCTTCCTTTACTATATCTTGCTATAGCTACTAGCTCATTTGTATTTGCTCCCCAATTATGCCCCATACTTTGATTGTTATGTCCATAATTTGTTATCACATTACTGTGTGCATATACATAAGGTCTTATACTGTTATATTCCAGTTGTAAAGTAAGATTATCTAATCCAAAAGCATTGTAGTACTTGGCTCCTATTTGATAAGCCAGTTTATTTTTCCAACTTTTCTCTCTGGCTTTTACGTCTCCAACGGAAAATTCATCAATCAAAAATTGCCCATATATATTGATGCTGTTGTTGAATTTATATTTAGTTGTCAATCCTAACAAAGCATTTCCTGCTCTAGATGAAGATGAAAATTCTACTGCTCTGTAAAATATAATTGGATTTACAAAGTTAACATCAAAACCTCTATTGTTATCATTTCCCCATACAACGCTTTCAAAAAAACCAATATTCATTCTTTTAGAAACATTCCAACTTAAATAATGATTTGCCATGAATTTAGTTGTGTATGTTCTATCAATCGTTGTTTCTGGTCGAACGTCTTTTAACCACATGTAGGTATTAGTATATTTGATCTTCCAAAAAGTGGTGTTTATTTTAAAAAAAGGATAAGGACTTGTTGCATCACCTTGCAAAATTGAACGATATCCATCACCAATAAAATTTCTGCTGTAGCCTAATTGTAGGTCAATAAATTTATTAGGTGTATATTTTATATTTGCTTCTGCCAAAGGAAAGTCATAAGCATTTTCTTTAAATTCTTTAGCAATTCCAATACCAGGAATTATTGCAGGGTTTCCTCCTGATGGTTTTATAGCATTAGCATAAGCATTATAATAATCTGCAAATAATCCTTGTGATTCATAAATTGATGTTGAAAAATTTAACTGTTCTCCTAATTGTCCATTTACAGCAACACCTCTTGTGTTAACGTAGGTGTAATCATTTTCGCTACCGAAATCTTTACCTACATTTAGGTTTAAAATTGGGTCAATTGTAAACCAATATCCCTCACCTTGAATAGCAACCAAATTTTCATTCCAAAGTTTTCTTCCCCACCAAGACTTTTTATCAATTTTTAAATTTTCATAGGCCCTATCAAAATCATAATATTTGGCTACTTCTGCATAAGAATAAGGCTTTGCTGCTGTGTGATTATTGCTTCCAACTAAATTTAGATTTTGATCAAAATATGAATAATTAGCATGTGTGAAAGGCAGGTTATTGTTTCCTTTATAAATACTGTTTTTATATTCTTGAAGTTTTATCTCCTGATATTCTGTTAATTCGGCAAATTTCTCAACTTTATTCTTTTTTGGTATTTTATTTTTTAAATGGACATTATCCTCTACAAAACTAGAATCTAATGGAATTGGTATTGTAATTGTATATTTCACAAATGTTTTTCTTCCTTGATATGTAGCTGGTTTTACTTTTTCTAACAAATCAAAAACACGTTTTGTTTCTGATTTTAAATCTTCTGAATTAGCTTCAGTGTATAAAATCTTAAATTTTCCAATTGTATCTACTTCAAAAAGAGCATATACTTTTCCATTGTATGAATTTGCTGATGTTGGAATTTTAAAGTTTGCTAAAATATGTTGTTTTAACGTGGCGTAAAAACAATCTTTTGGAGTGCTACTTTGATTGTTTTCGCAATTTTTAAATTGTGGAAAATCTTCGCTATTTTCTTGTTGAGCATAAGCAAACTGAAGAAATAACAACAGAAAAAATATAATTTTATGGTTCATTTTCATTGTATTAATAATCATTATTCGCCTCAAAGCCTTCAACAATTGTTTTTGCAGCAGAAGTTCCAATTCTTTTTACCCCAAGTTTTATCATTTCTAATGCTTCATTATAATTTCTTACACCTCCAGCTGCTTTAACTGGTAGTGGAAAAGAATTTTCGAGCATTAGTTTTACGGATGAAATAGTTGCTCCGTTTGGTAAATTATTCTTTGTTTCATAAAATCCGGTTGAAGATTTCACAAAAACGCTTTCATATTGGTCTTCTTTAAAATTTGAAATCACAACATTCTTAATGAGTGCGCATAAACCTATTATTTGAGAATCATTTAAGGCAGCAACTTCAATAATCCATTTTACGATTTTATGATTTTGGAGTCCTACTGTTGTACATTTCAAAACTTGCTCTTTTACTAAATCAATTTCTCCCAATTTGTATGCTTCATAATTTATCACAAAATCTAAATCATCGGCTCCATCATCGATTGCTTTTTTTGCTTCTTCAAGTTTAAATAGCGTTGAATTTTGTCCTAACGGAAAATCAATAACTGTTCCTATTGTAACTTTTGATTTTGCTACAGAAATCATTTTTTTTGCTACAGAAACGAATTCTTGTCTTATCATAACAAGTTTGAAGTCATACTCAATGGCTTCTTTTATAGTTTGAATATTAATTTCAACTGATTGTGCCTTTGAAATATTTGCTTGTTGAGCTGTTTTTAAGTAAGTAGAATCGAGATATTGTTTAATATTCATAGACCAAGAGCTAATTGGCTATAAAAATAAAAAAATCCCTTTTAAAAAAGGGATTTTATATTTATTATTTATTAATCTTGAATGATATGGGAATAGTGTAAGTTACTTTTACATCTCTTGCACCTTGTTTAGCAGGAATAATTTTTGGTAATTTCTTAACTGCATTTTCAACGGCAACCCTCATATCATTTGTTGCTCTATTGTTTTCCGCAGACTTTATTGAAGTAAAGTTTCCCTTTTCGTCTACTATAAACTGAACAAAAACGGTTCCTTCTTTTTGATTTTCTAAATCTTTCTGAGGGTATTTCAAATGCTTAAAAATCTCTCTTTTTAATTGCTCATCAAAACAAGCTTTTTGATTTTCCTTTGAAACGTTCATACAATTAGGGAATCTTGGTAAAAACTCTACAACTACAAAAACCTCATCCTCAGAACCACCACTACCAGTATTTGTATCCACTGGATTTGTATTTGAATTATTATTGTTAGTGTTGTTTGCTGTATTAGAATCTTGATGAGCGGAATCCTTTATAAGATTGTCATCAACTTCTTTTTTAGTTTCAACAAATTGATCAATAACTTTTGGCTGAATAACTGGTTTAACAATTGGTTTGGCTTCTACTACTTTTCTTGGTTCTGATTTTGGAGTCTTCAGTCTAGGATTGTAAGTAAAAATTATATCGTCTGGTAAATCTATTCTAGTTGATGCAGTTGCCTTTGGAATCTTTGTTTTAAAATTAAATTCTAAAACAAACAATACAGCTACCATTGTAGCAATTAATCCTAATTGGAAGTAAATAAAGCTATTTTTAGATTTATCTATCATTTTAACATTTGGCTTCATAATAATTTGTTTTAAAAGTTAATTATTTAAAATAAATCAAAATTTATGCCAAAAAAAATCCCAATCTGAACAGATTGGGATTTGGTATTATAATTCAAGTATTAATTTTGTAATTTAAAAACAATTGGCTGAGCATAACTAACACCAACCGGCTTACCTCTTTGTTTTCCTGGTGTGAATTTAGGTAATTTTTTAATAATTCGTTCCGCTTCTTTTTCTAATAATTCACCGCCACTTTTATTAAGACCTTTAATTCTTAAATTAGTAACGCTTCCTGTTTTATCTATAACAAATAAAACTGTAATTCTCCCTTGAACATTATCCTCACGAGCTCTTGAAGGGTATTCAAAATGCTTGTTAATATGTTTATTCATTTGTTCCATAAAACAATCTCTTTGTTGAGCTCTTGGCACTTTTTCACAACCTGGAAACAAAGGAACATCTTCTAGTACTGCAAAAGGAACATCAACATCTACATCGTCAACAGTACCCGTAGCTTGTCCTACAGCAGATGCTTTCACAACAACAACTTCTTGTTTTTCGTTGGTTTCAGTTGTTTCAATTTTTTTATCTTCAATTACCACTTTATCATCAACAACTTGAATAACTTCTGGAGCTGGTGGTGGTGGTGGTGGTGCTTTTTGAACTTGCATTGTCATAGGAATAATTTCATCTGCGATAAAATTATCTACTATTTTTGGTTTTTCAACTATTATAACTGGATCTGGAGTTTTTAACTCTATTGCGATATAAGTTAAAACAGTTATTGCTGCCAATCCAATCTGGAAATACAACAAACTATTTCTTTTCGCATCAACATTAGGATTCTTTTTTGGTTGCATGGTTTTTTATTTTAGAGTACGAATATAAATAATATTTTTAAATTTTTAAATTTTACGAGAAGAAATCCTTTCTACAACGAATTTATTTAACATTAAAGCACAAATAATGCCAGTTAAATTTGCCATTACATCATAAAAATCACCTTTTCTACTTGAAGTAAAACTTTCTTGTAACACTTCAATAATTATGCCATAAACGAAAGTTAAAGTCATAACTATCAAATATTTATACTTTAGTTCCTTCTTTATACTTCTTAAGAACAATAATGTTAATATAAAGTAAAAGGAAAAATGAACTAGTTTATCAGTGTTTTCAACTGTAACAATTACGTTGGTTTTAAAACTAACCAAACTAAGAATAGTAATTAATACTATCCAAATTAATGTTAGTATTATAAAATACTTACGCCCCAACTAAAGCCTTATATTCGTCACTTCCCATTAATTCATCTAACTGAGAAGGGTTAGACATTTTTACTTTAACCATCCAACCATCTCCGTATGGATCATTATTTACTTTCTCTGGCTCGCTTTCAAGAGAATCGTTGAACTCAATAATTTCACCAGAAACTGGTAAAAATAAATCTGAAACTGTTTTTACTGCTTCTACAGTTCCAAAAACTTCATCTTTCTCTAATGTTTGGTCTAATGTTTCAACTTCAACATAAACGATATCACCAAGTTCTTTTTGAGCAAATTCAGTAATCCCTACTGTTACTACATCACCGTCAACACTAACCCATTCGTGGTCTTTTGTGTATTTTAAATTTTCTGGAAAGTTCATTTGTTTTAATTTTTAAGCAAAAATAAATTTTTATAAATAATTATTTCGATTTTTTCTAATTAATTTCCAAAATTATATCTTAAAGTAAATCCAGCTCTAACTGTTGTTAGTGGAAATGCTGTTGATATAACTGCTTTTGAAAATTGATGATCGTAATAGAATATTGTTGTAAAGTTTTTTGAAAAAGAATAATCTGCTGTTAATCTAATTGACATAAGGTTTTGTCCACCAGACAATTGGTTGTTATCATAGTCAAGATACCTTACAATAGTTTCATTTTGTCTTATAGAAAAATCTGCTTTTATATTTACATCGCTTTTAATAACGCCTGTTGGAGTATCCGCTAATCTTGAACTTATGGTTACGTCTTTTATTCGATATCCAACTCCAAGTGTATATTCATTTCCTTTTACTTCAGTTAATAGGTTGTTATCAAAACTCATGTTTAATGTTCTATCTCTTTTAATCTCAGCAAGTATTTTTAAAGCACTTTTGGTCTCAAAATCTATACGTACTAATGGATTAAATTGTTCTGCTAAATTTACATTTGAAATAATTCTTTTGGCATAAATATTACCATTTTGATCTTGATTTAAACCTGTTCCAGGATTAATTTCGTTATTCAAATTAGATCTAAAAGCGTTTATACCATAACTAGCTCTATATCCATGTTGTAATGAAAAACGCTTAAATTTATCTTTGAAAAATTTATAGTTCATCAAACCTGTGTATTTGATATTCCAATTTGGTAACGGTATGGATTTGAAATCGTTTGTAGAAACTTTACTTGCACTTTGCCCTGAATAAGCAGCTATAAATGAAGGCAGAAGTACTTGCTGACTGTTTTTGCCAAATCCTTGCGGATAACCTTCTGCATCATAACTAGGTACATTCCCCGCTCCATAATACTGATTAGCTAATCTGTTAGCAATTATAATCCTGTTATCTCTAAAAGCCTGAAAAGCTTCAGAAAATCCTTCGCTACTCTCACTAAATGATGTCTTTATTAAAATTGTTGAAATGTTGTAATTTCCAAAATTATATGGTGATCTTGGGTTATAATTTCCATTTGACACATCATATTGCTCAGAGAAATTTTCTGCTAATGTTCTATCTGCATTTAAATCAATTTTGAAATCCTTGAAAACTTCCATTTGAGCTGTAAAATTTAATTGTCTGTTTTTAACTTGGGTAAAGTTTTGATTGAAATCAGGGAAGTTAGTCAAATATCCATTTTTGGCTGCTTCGTATCTTATATCTGATTGGCTTCCTAAAACAAATCCTACACTTGGTCTGGTTGTTCCAAAGAATCCAACACCTGGTAAGAATCCAGGTAAAACTGTACCATTGTTTTCAGTATAATTTATTTGAATATTCTTAACACTTGTAAGCACGCCTATTAATCCTTTTACAAAAACATTTTGATCACCAGTTGTATTTGCTTTTGGTTTTGCAACAATTTTTTCACCTGGTTTTGGCGGAGCTATTGGTTTTGCTTTAGGGGCTTTCTTTTGACCGATTCCTAATATTTTATAGAATGCAGCCATATCAAGTGTTGTGTTCAATTTATGTGAACTTGCATTTTGGATGGTGTTTCCTAATTGAAAAATATCTCCGTTTATTGTTTCTATTGTTGAAAAAGCATCTGATGAACGTGTCCAATTATAATCTGATGTATAAGAATAATTAGATTTTACAAACCCTAAAAACGGTAATTTGTTAATTGGTAATTCATAATTAACTACCATCTGTTGATTGTGCTGATTGGCTGTTCCTGTATCCCAAAAATCATCCCAAATGGTAAATGAATCGATTGGGACATTATTTTGGTCTAAATAGTTTCTTACAATGTTGTTAGAATTTGCATTATAAACTACTGAAAGAGATTTTGTTAGTTTATAATTGAACCCATAATTGTAGTTAAAAAAGAAGTTTCTTCTATACAAAGGATCTAATTCTAAACCTTGTACTTCTACTTGTCTAAACTGTTGTTTATTGTATTGTCTTAATATATTTGAACTAAAAGCAATACTTGTTGGCAAGAAATTAAAGTTAAAATCTTGTAGGGCTTTGTAATAACTTCCTTTAGAAAAGAATTTTGATTTTTTGAAAGGTTCGATTGTTGAAGGCTTAAAAGAATATGCGTAATCGACAGAAGTTTTAACTTGCTTATCTTCTAAACTTTCAATTTCAAAATCGTGATGTTGTGTCTCGTTATACGAATATGATAGTGTTAGATTTTCTGGATCATAAATTCGTTGTTTTTGATCTGGTGCTCTATCTTTTCTTACTCCAATAAAATTAATACTTTGTCTTTTGGTGTAATCAATTGCTCTTTCTTCAATATTATCTTTCTCTTCTTGATTTTCTGTAATATCAATTAATTGTTCTAATTCTATATCTTGATAAAATGGGTCATATTTTGGCGTTATGGTTTCTTCTCCTACAGCATAATTAAACGGCAAGTTGATTCCCCATTTTTTAGGCAACAATTGTCCTAAGTTAAAGTTTGTAACGATATCATATTGTTTAACATCTTCTCTACTTCTTTCATTTGGTCCTTGTTCTAGCGAACCAAAACCAATTGTACTTAATCTACCTGTAGTTGAAATGGTAGCAAAATCCGCCATATTTGCATCAAGATTTGCCACAGCAGCATATCCGCCTTTGTTGTCCATTTCAGACATACGCAACTCATTGAACCACACTTCTCCTCTGATAGGCTGTGTTCCATTTTTATTTTTTATACCAATCATTAAGGTTCTAACTAAACCAAAGTTTGGATTACCTTTAATTCCTAATGTTAGTTTGCTATCTGAAGAGCCTATAAGTTGATCTTCTTCTTCGATAAAACGGATTCCATTTGCATCTGGAGCAGATAAATTAGGATTGTTTGACAATGCCAAGACCTTAAGTGCTGTTAAATGTCTTAATGGTAAATTGATTTCATTATCAACCAACCAAACATCTTCAGCAGATCTAGCATTTTGAGAAGATACTTTTAATGGCATTTCAATTTGGTAAAAGTTTTGGGTAAAATCATTTCCAAATCTTATGAAAGCTACCATTTCATCATCTTGCAATGGTGTTGTTTCTGGTGTTGGAAGAGCTTCAGCATGTAAAAACATACGCATTTTTTTAAATTGACGCATATCTACATTTACATTTTTGAAAACTGCTCTTGAATCATTTGGTTGTAGACCATCAACATAATTGCCTGAAGCTGGATCATAAACTCTTAATGATAATGACTGTTCATTTTGGTTAATGATGGTATTGTTGTTGTACAATTGTTCTCTTTCAACTCCTGGTGGTGCCACATAAGGAATAGGTGAACGATTGGAATTTTCTTGAACATTTACTGCAACGACATCAAAACCTGTATTATCATCTGTTGGATCAGGATCTGTTACATCTAGTGTATTGGTAAATCTTCTCCACTCACCTCTTACTAAATCTAATGCTCCAAAACGCAAAGTAACTTCATCGTTGAATCCTGTTAGAAACATTCTCATGAAACGAATGGAACGAAAATCTGAAATTGAACCTACAGTGTTTGCAGCGGTTGCCTCTAAAATTGGAATTTTATATTGCACCCAACGAGATTTTCCTTGTGTCCCATTTGGTAAATCAATATTATCCACTAAACGGGTATCTACTACATAGTTCTGTCCTACTTGTGGGTTTGGATCGATATCAACTTCAAATTTATAATACGCATTAATGGTGTTCATGGTATTATCTCTGTTAATGTCTTCAACATCAGGAAAAGTTGTACTTCCTCTATTGGTATCAGTAACATTAACTGGTGAATTGCCTTGTGTTCCGTTATAATTTTTATATCGATCAATTACACCACCAGTTGCATTTAAGTAGAATTGATAATTATCTGCTGCTGGATCTGGGTTTCCTGCAAAGGCACTAAACTGAGTAGCCTCTTCGGCATCAGACAATCCATTTAATCCTAAATCTTGAACTGTTCTATTTCCTTCATTGGTATCAAATGCATAAATCAAAGACTGAGAAGCTGGAGTTTTTCCCCATGCAGAAGTGTTTGTAGCTGTAACGGCTCCTGCTTCTGGCAATCCATTTTCATATAATTTTCTTCCGTCTTTCAGTACGTCTTCAGAAATTTCACCTAAATTGAAAACTAATTTACCAACATTTGTTGTGTTTTCAATTTGACCTTGTTCATTATAATAGGGATCTAATATCCAAAATTGGATATACTCCACATTGGATTGTTCAAAGTTAGTAGAGTTGATGCTACGCATAATTCCACCCCAATTGTCTTGCTCGGTTCCTGTTGGAAATGTATTGTTTGTAGCATTTGGGTTAAAATTATAAGGCCCACGTTCTTTTGGAAAATAAGTCAAATCTAAAGTGGAAACAACTTGTGTTTGTCCTTGAGCTATATCCGTTTCTGGGTATAATTCTCTACTAAAAATTCTTCTTGTTTTATTTGTTGATAAATCTTGATTTGAAATTCCTGCTGGAGCTTGAGTGTAAAAAACTGGATCGATAGAATACCACGACATTTTGGCTCTTTTAAATCCATATTGTAAGTCTCCTTCAACTAATTCTCCACCAAAGTCAATAGGTGTACTTGATAGACTCCATGCATTAGCAGATCGCATATCAATTGTAGTTTGTGAACCTTCAAAGTCATCAATATATACTGTTGATTCGCCATTAAAATCTGCTGTTTTTGAGGCTCCGGGTTTTAAATACGCTACTTCACCTCTGAATGATAAATTTGAAGGTACGTCTGTATCAATATTTGGTAATTTATTGGCTAATCTTGTTAAGAAAGGTACTTCTGTAGAGAAATTAGCATTTAATCCAAATATTGTATTGTTAACGGCTTCTTGATTATAATCTGTTTTTTGTGTGAAGGGTCTTTCAGACATATTAAGGATAGTTCCTCCGATGAGAAAGTTTTCGTTGAATTTATGTTCTACATTAAGTCCCCAAAAACGTCTAGTTTGTTGCCCAAAAACGGCATTGTTTTCTAGTGATACTTGTATAGGAATATTAGAAGCTAATAATGAAGTATCTGTAATATAAACTCTTCCTAATTGATAATTTACTGTATAATCAATTCCTTCTACTAAAACTCTTCCTCCTGCGGTTACGACTACTGAACCTTGTGGCACGTTGAAAGCTCCAATAGGGATTCCATCACCTGTAGTTGATTTATACCTACCTCTTAATTGGAATTTATTTTTCTCGCTATCTTGAAGTGCTGCTGCTTGTGTTTGATCATATAGGTTTTTGAAAACATATTTTTCTTGATTGGCGTTGTATGAAAGTTCTACTTCATAATCTTCAGCTCCTAATTTTAATTTGTCAAAAAGTAATTTACCAAAGGGTTCTACACTAGTAAATATTATTCTACCATATTGTGCATCTACTGTTATTCCTGGAATAAAGTCAAAAAAACCATCTCCTCCTTCTTGTGGGTCGTTTGTATAATTTAATTTATCTAAATTAAATACTTTAATCAGGGTTGTTTCGGCCACACCATCTGGCAATACTGTATTTCCTACTTGTGTAATATAATTTAACGGTGAAGGATCGGTATATAAAATATTAAATCTAAAATCTTCGCTTTCTAATTGATAGCCTCCTGGTATTTGATAAATGTTTTTCATCATCAAATTCCAAGCGGGTTTATTTACGTTTACTAAAGTTCCTTTTAGCATTTTTAAAATCAAACTTTGTGAAGAGGGAGTTGCAATTCCTGTTGAATTATCGACTTGAGTAGCATCAACTCCGTCTGTTCCAAATTCACCTACTTGATAAACTTCATCTCCTATTGTATACTGGTAAGAAACGGCTAAGACTTCATCATTTGATAATCTCTGATTTAATGAGATATATCCTAATTGCGGATGATAGGTAAATTCGTTTGCACTTAACTTTCTAGCGTTTTCTAATTTTACGTAGTCTTGTCCCTCTAGCACACCTGGAGCATTAAATCCACTTCCTGCAGTTGCAATATCTCTAATTCCATCATTCAACAATGAACCTCCATTGCCAATATTTGTTGGATCAAAATTATTATTCCCATTATCAGAAGGTGTGTTTGGTGGTACATTGAAGTTAACTACACCTGGCAAACCTATAATTTCAGCATCATTAACACCTGTCAACTGAGACTCTCCTAAATCTTGAAGACCAATAATGTTTCTTAAATTATTATCTTGTGTATTGATTCTATTTTGTCTGTTTGTAATCCATACTTCAATTCGGGTAATTTGAATTCTACTGTCTATGTATGGGTAATTTCTTAAAGCTCTGTCGTAATTATTTCTAAAATATTGTGATAAGAAATAATGTCTGTCATTGTCATATTCTTGAGCAAATAAACTAAAATCTTGAATGGTTGCTCCTCCTTCTGCATTGACTGTTTTGGTTTGAGATTTTTGTTCGGAAAACACTCCTGTTACTGTTGTTTTACCAAATTGTAATTGTGCTTTAACTCCAAATAGACTTTGAGCACCACGAATAAGTGTACTGTTTATAGGCAAACTAACATTTCCAACTTCAATTTTTTGGATAATGTCGTCTTCGGTAGGAGCGTATTCTAATTTTATTAAATTTTGGAATGCAAAGGTAGATTGGGTATCATAGTTTACATTTACGTTTAAACGTGTTCCTACTTTTCCTTGTAAACCCATACTTATACGTTGGTTGAAATCAAAAGTGAGGTTTGTTCTATTTCTAGGTGAAAGGGCAGGATTATCTTGTTTTGTATAACGCATTCCTAAATCCATTTCAACGGAACCGGTTGGTTTTACATCTATTGTGTTTCCGCCAAAAATGGTTTCAAATAATTTAGAGTTGACGTAATATCTTGGTAATAAATTTCTTTTTGCTTCTTCTGACCCTTCTTTTTTGCCATCAACAGCGCTTAATTTTTCTTGATAATATTCGCGCATTGACTCTCTTAAAACCAGTTCTTCATATTGCTGAGGGGTAAGAATAATTGGATAATTGATATTAAATCCATCAAAAGTATTGGTGTAAATATATCTATCGGTTACTGGGTCGTATGTGTAAGCCTCCAATATACTATTAGGGTTAGGTATGTCTAGGCTACCTTGACTATATCCCGTTTTTGTTGAATCAACTTCAACATCTTGAGCCAATGAAAATGGAGCAAACAGAACAATAAAAGCTGTTGCTACTAACTTAAATAAGTTATCCAATAAGTTATTCTTTTCCAAGTAATTATAAGTTTTTTAACGCTAGTTTTATGATGCTTTCTACAGTTGAGTTTGGATTTTCATTGATGATTTTATCAATCACTTTTTCTGCATTTTTCCTTACAAATCCTAAAACTTCCAAAGCAGATAACGCTTCTTCTTTATTTGTATTGTAATTGGAAGTAGAAACTTCATCTAAACTATATATTTTTAACACTTTATCTTTTAAATCTAAAATAACTCTTTGTGCAGTTTTTACACCAATTCCTTTTATAGACTGCACTGTGGCTACATCATTAGCAGCTATTGCTTGTATGATATTTGTTGGTGAAAGTGAGGACAACATTGTACGAGCAATATTAGCCCCAATTCCTGAAACAGAAATTAATAGTTTAAACAACTCTCTTTCTTGCTTTTCCATAAAGCCATATAAACTATGTGCGTCTTCTTTTATTTGAAGAAAAGTGTATAGTTTTAAATTTTCTGAATCTGGCAACAATGAAAAAGTATGTAAAGAGATATTTATGTGATAACCCACACCATTGCAATCAATTACAACTTCTGTTGGTGTTTTTTCAACTAATTTTCCTTGAATGTGAGTAATCATATAGAACTATTTAACTTCAATTTTTTTAATCTTTCTTTCTTTTTCTTGTGCATCTACAACTGCAACGGCTGCCATATTTACCATTTCTTCTACACTAGCTCCTAGTTGAAAAATGTGTACTGGCTTATCTAATCCCATCATAATTGGGCCAATTGAATCTGCTTTGTTTAATTCTTTAAGCATTTTGTATGTAATATTGGCGGCATCTAAATTTGGATAAATTAACGTATTTACTTTCTTATTTACTAATTTTGAAAAAGGAAATTTGCTTTTTAACATTTCTGAGTTCAGAGCAAAATCTGTTTGAATTTCTCCATCGACTATTAAATCTGGATAATATTTATGCAAATAAGCTACGGCTTCTCTAATTTTCTTTGAACTTTCATTTTGTGATGAGCCAAAGTTTGAAAAGGAAACCATTGCTATCACTGGCTCCATACCAAACATCCTAACTGTTTTAGCAGTCATTAAGGCTATTTTAGCCAAATCTTCTGCTGATGGATTAACATTGATTGCTGTATCGGACAAGAAAATTGGCCCTCTAGTTGTCATCATCATGTTTGTGGTTGCAATACGAGTAACTCCTGGTCCTTTTTCAATAAGCTCCATAATTGGCTTAACTACTGAAGGATAACTTCTGGAATACCCTGTAACTAATGCATCTGCTTCTCCATGATTGACCATCATAGCAGCAAAATAGTTACGCTCTCTCATCCATTTTTCGGCATCAAGGAGTGTCATACCTCTTCTTTGACGGCTTTTCCAAAAGGTTTTGGCGTATTTGTTTCTTCTATTATCTTCTTCTTTGGTTTTTGGATCAATGATTGTTACGTTTCCTTCAAAACCAATTTCTAGCATTAATTCTTGAATGATTTCTTTATTTCCAAGTAGTATTGGATTGCCAATTCCTTCTTCTAAAACAATTTGAGCTGCTTTCAATACATCTAAATGATCTGCTTCTGCAAAAATTATTCGTTTTGGATTTGTTTTGGCTCTATTAATTAATAATCGAATCATTTTATTATCAGAACCTAAGCGTTCTAACAATTCTTCTTCATATTTTTCCCAATCGTTTATTTCTATTTGAGCTACACCAGAATCCATTGCGGCTTTTGCTACTGCTGGAGCTACTACGGCAATTAACCTTGGATCAAATGGTTTTGGGATAATGTAATCTCTTCCAAAATTTAATTTTGTTTCGCCATAAGCTATATTTACTTGCTCAGGAACTGGTGATTTTGCTAATTCTGCTAGGGCTTTAACGGCAGCCATTTTCATAGCTTCATTAATTTTTGTAGCTCTAACATCTAAAGCTCCTCTAAAAATATAGGGAAAACCTAGTACATTGTTTACTTGATTAGGATGGTCTGAACGTCCTGTTGCCATTATGATATCTTCTCGAGTATTGATGGCTATATTGTAATCAATCTCTGGAACAGGGTTTGCCATTGCGAAAACAATTGGATTTGCATTCATGGTCAACAGCATCTCTGACGTTAGAATATTTCCTGCTGAAAGTCCTAAGAAAACATCTGCATTGACTAATGCTTGTGCTAATGTGGTTCCTTTTTTTCCAAAGGAATATTTTTTTTGTAATTCTGATAAATCGGTTCTATCTGATGATAAAACACCTTCTTTATCAAACATGACAATATTTTCTAATTTTATGCCTAGGAGAACGTATAAATTAGCACATGCTAAAGCTGCTGATCCAGCACCAGAAACTACCAATTTAACTTCTTCTATTTTTTTGTCGGCTAATTCTAATGCGTTTAGTAGGGCTGCAGAAGATATAATTGCTGTTCCATGTTGATCATCATGCATCACTGGGATATTAAGCTCTTCCACTAATCTTCTTTCAATTTCAAAAGATTCTGGTGCTTTAATATCTTCTAAATTTATTCCTCCAAAAGTAGGCGCAATATTTTTTACTGTTGCGATAAATTCTTCAATGTCTTTTGTGCCAACTTCTATATCAAAAACATCAATATCTGAGAATATTTTAAACAAAAGTGCCTTTCCTTCCATTACTGGCTTGGAGGCTTCTGGACCAATGTCTCCTAATCCTAAAACTGCTGTTCCGTTTGATATAACTGCAACTAAATTTCCTTTTGCTGTATATTTATAAACGTTGTTGACATCTTTAGCAATTTCTAAACATGGCTCAGCAACTCCTGGAGAATAGGCTAATGATAAATCGCGTTGCGTGGCATACTTTTTTGTGGGAACCACTTGTATTTTACCAGGTGTTGGTTTTGCGTGATATAATAATGCTTCTCTTCGTTTTGTATCTTTGTGCATATAACAGATTATATATGAACTTACAAAGTTATAATAAGGTTTGAAAGAAAAAAATTTTAAGGATATTCTTTTATAGCAAAAAACTAAAGATTTAAAATCAGTGCTTTAAACTGTTATTTTAATTAGAAATTAATAAATTATTTCTTTATAAAATCAATATTCCTCTTAAAACCTTCGAGCTTCGTTCTTTTGACTGCTGAATTTTTGAATACTTTATTAAACGTTTCTTGGGTGATTTCTTCCCAGTCTTTTTTGGTATACTCTAAAATTTCTTGATTTGGAGAAAATGCCTTTTCGGTTGTGGGTTTTGCAAATCGATTCCATGGGCAAACATCTTGGCAAACATCGCACCCAAAAGCCCAATCTTCAAATTTCCCTTTCATTTCTTGTGGCAAATTGTCTTTTAATTCGATAGTAAAATAGGAAATACATTTACTACCATCAACAACATAAGGTGCAACAATAGCCTCTGTTGGGCAAGCATCGATACAGGCTGTACATGAACCACAATGATCTGTAGTAGCATAATCATATTCTAATTCTAAATCGATAATCAATTCTGCAATAAAATAAAACGAACCTATTTTTTGTGTGATTAAATTGGCGTTTTTACCAATCCAACCTAAGCCACTTTTTGCTGCCCAAGCTTTGTCTAAAACGGGTGCAGAATCCACAAATGCTCTTCCAGAAACTTCGCCAATTTCTGTTTGAATAAAATGCAATAGTTCTTTTAATTTGTCTTTAATTACAAAATGATAATCTTCTCCGTAAGCATATTTGGAGATTTTATAGGAGTCTGTATTTTGAAACTCTGAAGGGTAATAATTCAACAACAAGGAAACCACGCTTTTAGCATCATCGACTAGTAATGTAGGGTTTAATCGTTTGTCGAAATGGTTCTCCATATAAGCCATTTGACCATTCCTATTCATGTTGAGCCAATTTTCTAATCGAGGTGCTTCTTCTTCTAGAAAACCTGCTTTTGAAATGCCACAAGAAAGAAAGCCCAAACGTTTTGCTTCAGCTTTTATAAGTTGCGTATATTTCTGATGGGTATTCAATTAACTTCTTGTTTTAAATTCTAAAATTGCATTAAATGGTTTTAATGTAATTAATGGTTTTATTTGAATGGGTTCTTGTTTTTCAACAATTTCGTATCGTTCCACAACTGTCATAATTGCTAAAATCATTTCATACATGGCAAAATTATTACCTATGCACATCCTTTGCCCTGCTCCAAAAGGATAATAATTTTTAGAAAATTTCAACTCTTCATTCAAAAAACGTTCTGGTATAAATTCTTCTGGATTATCCCAAAAATCTGGATGGCGATGAATTTCATAAACAGAGAACAGTAAATTGGATCCTTTAGGCAATACTAAATCATTAAACTCGTCTGCTTCTTTGTTTACTCTATCTATAAAATATGCTGGTGGATACAATCGCATGGCTTCTTCTATGACTAGTTTTGTGTAGCTACAATTTTTTAGCCAATTCATGATGCCGGAAGAATCTCTTTTTACTTTTTGAATTTCTTGGAGAATTTTATCTTGTGCTTGTGGATTTCTTGCTAAAAGTTCGCAGGTGAAGGTTAAGGCATTAGATGTAGTTTCATGCCCAGCTGCAAATAAAATTAGAATTTCATCTAGCAATTGTTCTTCGTTCATGGCTGAACCATCTTCGTATCTAGCGTTTAGCAACATATCTAATAAATCATTATGTTGTATTGTGCTTTGCTTTCTTTGATTGACCAATCGTCTCAAAATTGTTCTTGATTCTTCTACTAAAGCAATATGATGTTTTATTTTACCTGAGTATTTAAACCACCAACCTAAATAGGGCTGACGCAATTCTTTTACTAACATTTGTTGAGTAACTTCAGTAGTATGTTGAAGTTTTTTGAGGTCTTCGTCTTTAATTTCTGAACTGAATAACGATTTGACAACGGTTTGAAAAGCTAAATCGTTAAAAATGGGGAAAATAGCAATGGGTTTATTTGCAATTATAGTATCTAACTCACTTTGAATTATAGCATATATAGTATCTATCAATAATGAAAGTTGACTTTTGTGAAATGCGGGTTGAATCAACTTTCGTTGTTTCTGCCATTTTTCGCCTTCTGCTGTTAAAAGTCCTTTTCCAATATATTTTGCTAAATCTCTAGTTTGAATAGGCGATTTTGAATAATTCTTTTGATTTTTTTGCAACACATAACTTAATAGTTCTGCATCACGAGTAAAAATAACTGATTTGCCAAAGCCTATTTTTAATCTAAAAGAATTGCCATGCAAAAGAAAATTAGCTTTATGAAATGGCAGTGGATTTCTTAAAATAGAAAGTGAGTGCTTTATAAATTTTACTAACGAAACTTCAGGTATTGATTTTGAATTACCCATTTTAGTGCTTTAGTTTTAAAAAAGTCCTCCTTGAATATTATTTCGTATTTTTCCTAAATGTTTGTATGCTTTGTCCGTTACTTCTCTTCCTCTTGGTGTTCGCATTATAAATCCTTCTTGGATTAAAAAGGGTTCATATACTTCTTCAATGGTTTCGCTACTTTCGGAAACTGCTGTAGCCAAAGTTGATAATCCAACTGGTCCTCCTTTGAATTTATCGATAATAGTGGTTAAAATTTTATTATCCATTTCATCTAAACCGTTAGCATCAACATTTAGGGCTTTCAAGGCGAAGCGAGCAATTTCAATATCTATGTTTCCATTTCCTTTAATTTGGGCAAAATCTCTTACTCTTCGCAATAGTGCATTGGCTATTCTTGGTGTTCCTCTACTTCTTCCTGCAATTTCAATAGCGGCTTCCATTGTAATTGGCATATTTAAAATGGCTGAACTTCTTTGAACAATAGTAGTGAGTAGTTCTGTATTGTAGTATTGTAAACGGCTTTGAATTCCAAATCTAGCACGCATTGGAGCTGTTAAAAGTCCCGAACGTGTTGTGGCTCCTACGAGTGTAAATGGATTAAGGTTTAATTGAACTGAACGTGCATTGGGTCCAGATTCAATCATTATATCAATTCTAAAGTCTTCCATGGCTGAATATAAATATTCTTCAACAATAGGACTTAAGCGATGAATTTCATCAATAAAAAGCACATCTCGTTCGTCCAAATTTGTTAGCAATCCAGCTAAATCACCTGGCTTATCGAGAACAGGCCCAGAAGTAATTTTGATACCCACTCCAAGTTCGTTGGCTAAAATATTAGCTAATGTGGTTTTTCCAAGACCTGGAGGGCCATGAAATAAAGTATGATCCAAGGCTTCCCCTCTAAGGTTGGCTGCTTTTACAAAGATTTGTAGATTTTCTAAAACTTGTTCTTGCCCTGTAAAATCATCAAAAGACAAGGGTCTCAACTTTTTTTCTAAGTCGAGTTCCTCAGGATTATAATTAAAATTTGTTGGGTCAAGATTTTCGTTCATGAAGCAAATATAATGAAAGTTGCTTTAAAAAAATTAAGTATTGTTTGTAAGTTGCCATAAAACAAAAAACCTTTCGATAGGAAAGGTTTTTTTGTAAAATATATTTTATTCTAGTGGTGTAATTGTTCTTCACCTTCTTGCATTGGAACCGTTTGAGGCACGAAATCAGCTTCGTGACCTGGCTTACTGTAATCATAAGGCCAACGGTGTACTTCAGGTATTTCTCCTGGCCAGTTTCCGTGAATATGCTCAACAGGTGCTGTCCATTCAAGAGTGTTAGATTTCCATGGGTTCATTGGTGCTTTTTTACCTTTGAATATGCTATAGAAGAAATTCCAGAAGAATACAATTTGGAAAGCTGCTCCTACAATAGCAAACATAGTGATTAAAACATTCACATCTGCTAACTCATCGAACAATGGGAAAGCTGTATTGCTATAATAACGTCTTGGTAAACCTGCCATTCCAATGAAGTGCATTGGGAAGAAAACTCCGTAAGCACAAACTGCTGTTACCCAAAAGTGTATGTATCCTAAATTTTTGTTCATCATTCTTCCAAACATTCTTGGGAACCAGTGGTATACTCCTGCAAAGAAACCATATAAAGCAGAGATACCCATTACCAAGTGAAAGTGAGCAATAACGAAATATGTATCGTGAACATTGATATCTAAAGTACTATCTCCAAGGATAATACCTGTTAGACCTCCTGTAATGAAAGTAGAAACTAATCCAATTGAGAAGAGCATCGCTGGATTCAATTGAAGATTTCCTTTCCATAGTGTTGTAATATAATTAAACGCTTTTACAGCAGAAGGAATAGCAATTAATAGGGTTGTAAATGTAAACACAGAACCTAAGAATGGATTCATTCCTGAGATAAACATGTGGTGTCCCCAAACGATTGTTGATAAAAATGCAATTGCTATAATTGAAGCAATCATGGCTCTATATCCAAAGATTGGTTTTCTAGAGTTAGTTGCTATAATTTCAGATGTAATACCTAAAGCTGGTAATAATACAATATATACTTCAGGGTGTCCTAAGAACCAGAATAAATGTTCAAATAATACTGGTGAACCTCCTTGATAATGTAAAACTTCACCACTGATAAAGATATCAGATAAGAAGAATGAAGTACCAAAACTTCTATCAAAAATAAGTAATAATGCCGCTGAAAATAATACTGGGAATGAAACAACACCAATAATAGCTGTTACAAAGAAAGCCCAAATTGTAAGTGGCAATCTTGTCATTGACATTCCTTTAGTTCTTAAATTAATAACGGTTACGATATAGTTTAATGATCCCATTAAAGATGAAGCAATGAAAATTGCCATCGAAACTAACCATAATGTCATTCCTAAACCTGAACCTGGTATTGCTTGTGGTAATGCACTCAATGGTGGATAAATTGTCCATCCTGCTGAAGCTGGTCCAGATTCAACAAATAAAGAACATAGCATGATGATACTTGAGATGAAGAACATCCAATAGGAAAGCATATTCATAAATCCTGATGCCATATCTCTTGCACCAATTTGCAATGGAATTAATAAGTTACTAAATGTTCCACTTAATCCAGCTGTTAGTACAAAGAATACCATGATAGTACCATGTATCGTTACTAAAGCTAAATAGATATCGTTTCTCATTACTCCTCCTGGAGCAAAATTTTCACCTAAAAATATTTTAAAAATTTCAAAAGATTCTTCTGGCCATGCGATTTGCATACGGAAAAATAGTGATAATACTACTCCTACAATTCCCATTAATAGACCTGTAATTAGATATTGCTTAGCAATCATCTTGTGATCTATACTAAAAATATATTTAGTAATAAAAGTTTCTTTATGATGACCGTGTTCGTGTGACATAATTATATTGTTTGAAATCTTCTATATTATTTTATTACTTGAGCGATTACTTTGGTTGTATCAACAACTGTTTCTTTGCTTTCTACTTTAACTTCTTCAACTTTTGGAGCAATTGACTCTTTCCATGCTGTTCCAAAAGTAGGTTTTTCAGCCAGCCATTTTTTGAAATCTTCTGGTGTATCAACTACAATTTTCATTTGCATGTTGTAGTGAGAAGCTCCACAAATTTTGTTACATAGCAACAAATAATCGAAAGTATAAGGGTCTAATGCCGCTTGTCCATTAGCCACTAAATCTGTACTTTTTTTAGCTCTAATTTTGTTGATTTTATTTACTTTGGCAACAATAGCTTCATTTTGTCTCATTTCGGCAGTTGTAACTGTTGGTACAAATGCAAACTGAGTAACCATTCCTGGTACAGCATTCATTTGTGCTCTAAAGTGAGGCATATATGCTGAATGAAGTACATCTTGAGAACGTATTTTAAATACTACTTTTTTCCCTTTTGGCAGGTGTAATTCTTGAACAACTTTATCGTCTTGTGCATTTGGGTCTTCAACATCAACTCCTAATGTGTTAATTCCTTCAATATATCTTACGTTAGCTTTACCTAGTGTATTATCTTCTCCAGCATAACGAGCTTCCCAACCAAATTGTTTTGCATAAATTTCAACATACATTACATCTTCGTCTTCATCATAATACATGATTTGATTCCAAGTATATAATCCGTATAAAATTAAAACGGCTAAAACAATAACTGGGATGATTGTCCAGATAGCTTCTAACTTATTATTATCAGCAAAGTATAGTGCTTTTTGACCTTCTTTTCCTTTGTATTTAAAAGCATAGTAATGCAATAAAAACTGTGTAATTGTTTGAACAAAGAAAATTAATATCAATGAAATATTCATCAAATTATCAACTTCTGAACCATGTTCTGATGCAGGTTTTCCAAGTACAAATTCTCCCCATGCCCATAAAGAATATATTGTGAAAATGTAGATGAATCCTAAAAATCCAAACATTAAGTAACCATTTACACTATTATCTCTGTCATTTGCAACTTCAGAATTATCTTTAGCTTCACCAACCTGAGTTAAATCAAATATTTTAGTTAACTGCCAAACAGCAATTCCAATTAAAACTAAAACAAAAAATACCAATAAACTCGTCATTTGTTTATTTCTTTAAATATTAATAATGAAAATGTTTGCTCTCTTCCATCAAAGGATATCTCTTAGCAATTAATGGTGCTTTTGTTAAAGCAGCAAAAACGATAAGAATAAATAATCCAGCAAAGAAAAGTATTGATCCTATTTCTGAAACTCCAATATACCATTGATCTCCCACAGTAGCAGGCATAATCATATTGAAGAAATCTAAATAATGACCAAATAATATTACTACACCAGCACCAATTACAATCCAAGTTAGACGCTTAAAGTCAGCATTCATAAGGATTAATATTGGGAAAATGAAGTTTAAAGCTAACATACCAAAGAATGGTAAGTTGTAATGTTCGATTCTTGTAACATAGTAAGTAACCTCTTCAGGTATATCTGCGTACCAAATCAACATAAATTGAGAGAACCATAAATATGTCCAGAATATACTGAATGCAAACATAAATTTAGCTAAATCGTGTATGTGACTTTTGTTTACTTCTGGCAAAAGACCTTTAGATTTTAAGTAAATAGTAATCATTGTTAAAACAGTGATTCCGCTTACAAAGAAACTAGCAAAAACGTACCATCCAAATAATGTACTGTACCAGTGTGGGTCAACAGACATGATCCAATCCCACGACATGATAGATTCAGTAACAATAAAGAATACTAAAAATGCTGCAGATGCTTTGAATAATTTCTTGTAATTGCTATTATCATTAGACTCATCTTGAGCTAAAGAGAATTTTCTTGAAAAGTGTCTGTATAAATTCCATCCTCCGATAAAAATTACAGCTCTAATTAAGAAGAAAGGAACATTTAAAAATCCTGATTTCCCTTGAATTAGGTGATCTTCTTTTACAACTTCAGGATCCATCCAAACAAAAAGGTGGTTCAAATGCATTCCAGAAGCTATAAGCAATAAGAAAAATAGTATTGAAACTGGCAACAAGTAGCTTGTAATACCTTCCATTATTCTAAACAAAACTGGAGACCATCCTGCTTGAGCTGCAATTTGGATAGCATAGAATGCTAAAACACCCATAGTTAAAAGAAAGAAGAAAATACAAGCAACATATAATGCTGACCAAGGTTTATTTTGCAATTGATGAAAAACGTGTTCTAGATGTTCTTTGTGTTCTGCATCGGCATGAACATCTTTTGCATCATGAGTAGCATGAGCGTCATGTGTTGCATGAGCATCTTTTGAAACTTCACCGTGTCCATCATGATGGCTTTTGGCCAATATTGTTTCAACTTCTCCAACGGATTTTGGTACAGATAAGAATCCATAAGCAATTCCTATTATCCCTAAAGCGATAAGAATAAATGAAAAAGTTTTTAATTTACTTGAAAAAGTGTACATATCTTTTATTATCAAAAAGTGTTTTACAATTATAATTCTGATTTCAATTTTAAAACGTAATCTGTAACTTGCCATCTTTCTTCTTGAGAAAGTTGATTAGCATGAGAACCCATTGCGTTTAATCCGTATGTTATTACGTGAAAAATACTTCCGTCAGTAATCTCTCTATCTTTATAGTTAGGAACTCCTAGAAATTTTTCTCTTTCTACTAATTTACCTTTACCATCTCCTTTATCGCCATGACAAATTGCGCAATAAATGGTATATAATTCTTTTCCTTTTTCAGGATTTGAACTAATTGAATCTAATGGTGATTTTAAAGTTGCTTTAGCTTCTAAATATCCTTCTGGTGTATTAGGAATTTCATAAGGAACAAAACCTCTTTTGATGGCACCTTGAGGCACTAATTGACCTTCTTTACCGTTCTTAAAAGCACTGCTCTCTGAATATGTTTCATACCCAACAGATTCGTACATATTAGGAAAGAACTGATAGTTTGGTTTTGATTTATCAAAGCAAGATGTTGTCAAAATTGACAAACTTACTATTGCTACTATTTTGTATAAGCTTTTCATATCTTGTATTAATGCTTTTCAATTACTTTAACTTCAACTGCTCCTGTAGATTTGAAGAAAGATACTAAATCCTCTTCATTTCCATGCACTCCAACTTCCATTAAGAAATGATCATCTGTAGTTCTAACATCAGGATTTTCTGCACTTTTGAAAGGCCATAATTTACTTCTCATGTAAAAAGTAATTACCATCAAGTGGGCTGCAAAAAATACTGTCATTTCAAACATAATTGGAACAAAAGCAGGCATATTTTGTAAATAACTAAAACTTGGTTTTCCTCCAATATCTTGAGGCCAGTCTTGAATCATAATAAAATTCATCATAGAAATGGCAACAGATAAACCTACTAATCCATATAAAAATGAAGCAATTGCAATTCTAGTAGGAGCTAATCCCATAGCCTTATCTAGACCATGAACAGGAAAAGGAGTATAAATCTCTTCTATATGATGATGAGCAGATTTAGTTTTGTGAACTGCTTCTAACAATATATCATCATCATTGTATATAGCGTGTATAACTTTGTTACTCATGATATTTATTAATGATTATCTGAATTATGACCGTGTCCGTGTTGTTCTCTATTTCTTTTATAATTGTCTCCAGATGATTTTAAGATGGTCTTAACTTCGGCTTGAGCAATTACAGGGAAACTTCTAGAATATAATAAAAATAACACAAAGAAGAATCCAATAGTTCCTATAAAAATACCTGCATCAACAAATGTTGGTTGGAACATCGTCCAAGATGAAGGCAAATAATCTCTATGTAAAGATGTAACGATAATTACAAAACGTTCAAACCACATTCCAACATTTACAACAATTGAAATAATGAAAGAGAAAGTTATGCTTGTTCTTAATTTTTTTGACCACATGAATTGAGGTGAAAAAACGTTACAAGTCATCATTAACCAATATGACCACCAGTATGGACCAGTTGCTCTGTTTAAGAATGCGTATTGTTCATACTCAACTCCAGAATACCAAGCAATGAATAACTCTGTAATATAAGCAGTTCCAACAATAGAACCTGTAATCATAATTACAATATTCATTAATTCAATATGCTGAACTGTGATATATTCTTCAAGGTTTGAAACTTTTCTCATGATGATAAGCAAAGTATTAACCATTGCAAAACCAGAGAAAATTGCACCTGCCACGAAATATGGAGGTAGAATTGTTGTATGCCAACCTGGAACGATAGAAGTTGCGAAGTCAAAAGATACAATGGTGTGTACAGAAAGTACAAGTGGAGTTGCTAAACCTGCTAAAACCAATGAAACTTCCTCGAAACGTTGCCAATCTTTTGCTCTTCCACTCCATCCAAAAGAAACTATTGAATATATTTTTTTGGTAAAAGGAGTAACAGCTCTATCTCTAAGCATAGCAAAATCAGGTAATAAACCAGTCCACCAGAATACTAATGAAACAGATAAGTACGTAGAAATTGCAAATACGTCCCAAAGTAATGGAGAGTTAAAGTTAACCCACAATGATCCAAATTGATTTGGAATTGGTAATACCCAGTATCCTAACCATGGACGACCCATGTGAATGATAGGGAAAAGACCAGCTTGCATTACTGAGAAAATCGTCATAGCTTCCGCAGAACGGTTAATGGCCATTCTCCATTTTTGACGGAATAATAATAATACAGCCGAAATTAAGGTTCCTGCGTGACCGATACCTACCCACCAAACGAAGTTAGTGATATCCCATGCCCAACCAATTGTTTTATTTAATCCCCAAGTACCTATACCTGTAGTTATGGTGTAAGTCATACAACCTAATCCCCAAAGGAATGCAACTAGTGCGATTGTAAAAACGGTCCACCAAAGTTTGTTAGCTCTACCTTCAACAGGTCTAGCAACATCTACTGTAACATCGTGGTAAGATTTATTTCCTACTACTAAAGGTCTTCTAATGGGTGCTTCGTAATGAGACGACATAATCCTTTATCTTGTTTCTTGTTAATTAAATTTTTTCTTTATCGTTTGTAACTTTCACATGATAAAACACATTTGGTTTAGTTCCAATATGCTCTAGTAAATGATACATTCTTTTATCTTCTGCTAATTTAGCTACTTTAGATTCTTTATCGTTCACATCTCCAAAAATCATTGCTCCACTTGAACAAGCAGCCGAACAAGCTGTTTGGAATTCACCATCTTTGATTGCTCTTCCATCACGTTTTGCATCAAGAATTGTTTTTTGTGTCATTTGAATACACATAGAACATTTTTCCATAACTCCACGAGAACGAACATTCACATCTGGATTAAGAACCATTCGTCCTAAATCATCATTCATGTGATAATCGAATTCGCTATTTTTATTGTATAGGAACCAGTTAAAACGTCTTACTTTATATGGACAGTTGTTTGCACAGTAACGAGTACCAACACATCTATTATATGCCATGTGGTTTTGACCTTGACGGCTATGAGATGTTGCAGCTACAGGACAAACTGTTTCACAAGGTGCATGATTACAGTGTTGACACATAACAGGTTGGAAAGCAATCTGTGGATTTTCTGATGGATCTTCCATATCACTTAAAGTGCTTATGTTTTCCATTAGTCCAGATGCACTTTCTTTTAATTCAACATCACCTGCAAATGTTTCTTGAGATGAATAATATCTATCGATACGCAACCAGTGCATATCTCTACTTCTTCTAACTTCTGATTTACCAACTACTGGGACATTGTTTTCTGCGTGACATGCTATAACACATGCTCCACAACCTGTACAAGCATTTAAATCAATTGATAAATTAAAATGATGACCAGTAGATCTATCAAAAGATTCCCATAAATCAACTGATGTTGCTGGCACTTCTTTATGATCTAAAGATACCATTGGTGTTGGATTCCAAACTTCAGAATTTTCATATTCTTTCACAAAAGTACTTAATGTAGTTTCTTTGATGATATCACCTCTACCCATTAATGTTTTTTGCAACTGAACACACGCAAATTCATGTTCACCATCAGCTTTTGAAATTGTAGCAGATTGATTAGCATTCAAATTAGCGTATAATTCGTATGCATTAACTCCTACTTGCATTTCAGTTTTCATGGATTCTTTTTTACCATAACCAAATGCTAAACCAATTGTTCCAACAGCTTGACCTGGTTGAATAATAACTGGTACATTTTTTAAGGTAGTATTTCCAACTTTAATATCTGCGTAGCTTCCGTTTAAACCTCCGTTTGCAACATTCCTATTTTCTAATTTATACTTTTCAGCATCTTTTTTAGAAATTGTTACATAATTATCCCAAGATACTCTTGTGATTGGATCCGGAAATTCTTGTAACCAAGGGTTATTGGCTTGTTGACCGTCTCCTAAACCAACTTTTGTATATAAAACTAAGTCTAAATTTGTAGATTTTGATTGTGCTAATTTAACAGCAGAAGCAGCATAATCAGCTGATGTTGCCGTTAAAGCACTTGCTTCAGTTGTAGCAAAACCATCATGAACGGTTTGATTCCATGATTTTCCATTTAAACTAGCTGCTGAAGAAGATTTTAAATAATCATGGTATGATGAAGTGTTATCTGTTAGAGCTAATAATACTTCTTGAAATTGTTTTGTATCAAACAACGGATTAATAGTTGGTTGTTGGATGCTATAATTTCCTCTAGTTAAGGCTACATCTCCCCAAGATTCTAAATAATGTGGAGCTGCTGCAGCTATATTTGAAACAACAGCGGTTTCATCTTCTTTCATTGAAAATGCAACTGAAAGTTTTGCTTTTTTCAATCCTTCAACGAACTCTTTAGCGTTTGGTAAAGTATAAACAGGATTAACGCCATTCATAAGTAATGTATGAACTTTACCTGCTTTTAAATCTGATACTAATTGATTTACTTCTTTTGCATTTCCTTTTCTTGTCAAAATTGCATTTGAAGGGTTAAAAGCTTCAGAAGCTATTTGATTATTAATTGCTAATGTTAACATTTGTGCATCTACATCATCAATTCCACAAACAAGTACACCTTTTGTTCCTGCTGCTTTTAATTGTTGAGCTGCTTTTAAAACATCAGCTTCATATTTATCAATTTTTGGAGTTCCAACTGTTGCTCCAGAAATTACATTGTATATTTTTACTAAGGCTTGCTTTTGATTAGCTACTGATAGAGGAATTCTTTTGTCAGCATTTGCACCAGCAAGAGATAAATTAGCTTCAATTTGAATGTGCTTAGACATTTTTCCATTTTTTGGAATTCTACCTTGAGCATATCCAGCGTCAAAACCTCCACCTTGCCAATCTCCTAAGAAATCTGCACCTACTGAAACAATAACATCTGATTTTGAAAAATCATAATTAGCTAAACCTCTTACTCCATAAACTGCTTGAAAAGCATCAAGTGCATTAGATTCGGAAACAGCATCATAAACAACGTGTTTCACATTTGGATATTTAGCCATCAAACTAGACAATAAAGCATCTGTTGAAGGACTAGCCATTGTATTTGTTAATACAACAACGCTTTCTCCTTTAGCTTGTGCTTCTTCAAGACTAGATTTGATTTTAGCATTAACTGCTTTCCAATCTGCATCTTTTTGATTAATCTTAGGTTGTTTTAAACGAAGACTATCATATAATGAAAGAACAGATGCATGAACTCTAGCATTAGCTCCAGATCTTGCTCCTTCTAAATTGTTATTTTCAACTTTAATTGGACGACCTTCACGTGTTTTGATTAATATGTTTGCAAAATCAAAACCATCGGCAATTGTTGTTGCATAAAAATCTGCAACTCCTGGAATGATTTGTTCAGGTTGAAGTACATAAGGAATTGACTTTACAACTGGACCTTCACAAGCAGCCAAAGATGCAGCTGCAGTACTAAATCCAACGTATTTTAAAAAGTCACGACGAGATGTTGATGAAGAGGACAAATTTTCTTTATCTCCTAAAAACTCATCAACAGGAATTTGCTCCACAAACTCGTTGCTTCTTAGCGTCTCAACAATAGAACTACTTTCGTTTAGTTCTTCAACACTTTTCCAGTATTTTTTGTTTGATGCCATTGTATATAAATATTAGCTTCTTAAATTATTATTAATAGTGACATTTACCACATTCTAAACCACCCATTTGTGCTGCAGTCAATTGACTTACACCATATTTTTTAGATAGTTCTTCATGTATTTTTTTGTAATATTCGTTGTCTTCTACTTTTACGTTTGTTTCTCTATGACAATTAATACACCAACCCATAGTTAATGGTGAATGTTGGCTCATAATTTCCATTTCTTCAACTGGACCGTGACAAGTTTGACATTCTACACCAGCTACAGAAACGTGTTGAGAGTGATTGAAGTAAACGAAATCAGGTAAATTATGAATTCTTACCCATTTAACTGGACTTGTTTTTCCTGTGTATGATTGAGTTGCTTTATCCCATCCAACAGCAGTGTATAATTTTTCAATTTCACCATCGTAAAATGCTTTTGAATATTCTTCTGTAGCAGTAGTTTCAGCAACCTCAGAAATATTTTTATGACAGTTCATACACACATTTAATGAAGGTATGTTTGAATGTTTACTTACTCTTGCTGCAGAGTGACAATATTTACAGTCAATTCCATTTTCACCAGCATGAATTCTGTGTGAGTAATGTATTGGTTGAATTGGTTCGTATCCTTGATCAACTCCTATTTGCATGAACCATCCATAAGCAAAATAAGCACTTACTAACAGGAACATAATAGCAGACACTACAAGCAAGAACTGATTTTTAACAAATGCTTTCCACAATGGAAGTGATTTTTCTTTTTCTGCTACTTGAATACCATTAGCTTTTGCAATTTTATTAAGCACATTGCTTACTAAAAACAGCATTATTACTAACATCATCAATACTAAAGCTAAAGCTCCAAGCACAATGTTGTTTGATATTCCAGAATCTGTATTTGAGTTAGTTTCTGAACCTCCTCCTGGAGGAATCACCACCTCTTCTTTAACCTCAGAAGTGTAAGCTAAAATATTGTCAATATCTTCATTTGACAATTGTGGAAATGCAGTCATTGCCACTTTATTATTTTCTTCAAACACTTTTACTGCTTGTGCATCTCCAGATTTGATTAACTCTGCACTGTTGCGAACCCATTTATACAACCATTCTTTATCATATTTAGCAGCAATATTACGAAGTGCTGGACCTGTAGATTTTGCGTCTAACTTATGACAAGCTGCACAGTTTGCATTGAATAATTCTTTTCCTTTTACAGCATCACCACCAGTTGCAGGAGCTGTAACTGCTGCATCAGCAACAGGCGCATCAGCAGGAGCTGCATCTTGAGAATAAGAAACTAATGATAAAGATAGCGTTAAAGCTAAACTGAAGAAAATCCTAGAAAACGATTTATGGTTACCCACCTTTTTCATATTTAAAATGATTATCGACTATATTTGGTATAGTTTTAGATGCTAATTTTATGATTAAAATATTACACCTTTTTTAAAACTCCGACAAAAATACAATAATTGGATTATTATCAAAACCATAATTTTACCTTAAAATGTAATTTATATTTGTTCTAAATAAAACAATCGCTTAAACAAATCTATTAAAAATGTAAATTTGCATTAAACAATATTTAACATGAAAAATTCATCTACTTATAAATTGCTTTTTTTAGCTCTGATTTTCAGCTTTGTATCGAACAAAACTTTTTCTCAAACGATTGAACAAGATCCAAAAATTGAAAGTTTATTAAAAGAAAAAAGAAAAATTAATACTGGAATTACCATAAATGACTTGTATAAAATTCAGATTTATAATGGCAAAAAAGATGATGCTATGAAGTATTTGAATGAGTTTAAAAGTAGTTTTAAGGAAATTGATGGTACAATTATTTATAACAATCCAACATTTAAAGTTTGGGTTGGAAGTTTTAAGACTAGAATTGAAGCGGAAAACGCTTTGTTAGAAATTAAAAAGAAATATCCTTTAGCTTTACTTATTAAACCTAACAAATAGTTTTTTTTATTATTTATTTTAATGAAATAAGTTGTGGTGGTAAAATGATATTCTTCATACATTTTTTCGCTTTTTTTGAATCATGGAAAAATGCTCTAAAAACAAAAAACCCTAAGTAATTACTTAGGATTTTTTTGATAGTTGTATATCTTATTTCAATTTTTTCTTCACCTCTACTTCTTGGAAAGCTTCGATAATATCTAATTCTTGAATGTCGTTATAATTTTTAATTTGCATACCGCAATCGTATCCTTTTGAAACTTCTTTTACATCGTCTTTGAAACGTTTTAAAGTAGCTAATTCTCCTGTATAAATTACGACTCCTTCACGAATTAAACGTATTTTAGAATTTCTAAATACTTTACCATCTGTTACCATACATCCTGCTATACTTCCTACTTTAGATACTTTGAATATTTCTCTAATTTCAGCTGTTCCTGTAACTTCTTCTTTTAATTCTGGAGATAGCATTCCTTCCATGGCATCTCTTAAATCATCGATTGCATCATAAATGATTGAGTAGTTACGGATATCTATTTCTTCTTTCTCAGCTAATTGTTTGGCATTTCCTTGTGGACGAACGTTGAATCCAATAATAATTGCATCCGAAGCAGAAGCTAATAATACATCAGATTCGGTAATTGCACCAACTCCTTTGTGAATAATATTAACTTGAATTTCTTCTGTAGATAGTTTAGAGAATGAATCCGAAAGGGCTTCAACAGAACCATCCACATCTCCTTTAAGGATAATGTTTAATTCTTTAAATTGACCTAGAGCAATACGACGACCAATTTCGGCAAGTGTAATGTGTTTCTGTGTACGAACTGATTGTTCTCTTTGTAGTTGAGTACGTTTGGCTGCAATTTGTTTTGCTTCTCTTTCGTCTTCATATACATTAAACTTATCACCTGCTGTAGGCGCTCCATCTAATCCTAATATAGATACTGGAGTTGATGGACCTGCTTCGGTAATTACATTACCTCTTTCATCGTGCATGGCTTTAATTTTACCATGATTTTTACCTGCTAACATGTAATCTCCAATGCGAAGTGTACCTGCTTGTACTAAAATGGTTGAAACATATCCTCTACCTTTGTCTAATTGTGCTTCAACAACAGTTCCAACTGCTGGTTTATCTGGGTTTGCTTTTAATTCTAAAATTTCAGCTTCTAACAATACTTTTTCTAAAAGTTCTTTTACACCTGTTCCTTTTTTAGCAGAGATGTCTTGGGATTGGTATTTTCCTCCCCAATCTTCTACTAATAAATTCATAGAGGCTAATCTTTCTTTAATCTTTTCTGGATTAGCGGTTTCTTTATCTACTTTATTGATTGCGAAAATCATAGGAACACCTGCTGCTTGTGCGTGACTAATTGCCTCTTTTGTTTGTGGCATAATATCATCATCGGCAGCAATTACAATAATTGCGATATCGGTAATTTGAGCACCACGAGCACGCATGGCTGTGAAGGCTTCGTGACCAGGTGTATCAAGGAAAGCAATTTTTTGACCGCCTTCTAGTGTTACTCCATAAGCACCGATATGTTGTGTAATTCCTCCTGATTCACCAGCGATTACATTGGCTTCACGGATATAATCCAAAAGTGATGTTTTTCCATGATCTACGTGACCCATTACGGTAACGATAGGAGAACGCGGTTTTAAGTCTTCTGGTTTATCTTCAATTACTTCAAGATTTTCTTCAATTTCAGAAGAAATGAATTCTACTTCGTATCCAAATTCATCTGCTACTATAGTAAGTGTTTCAGCATCTAATCGTTGGTTTTGAGTAACCATGATACCTAATGTCATACAAGTACCAATTACTTTAGTAACGGGCACATCCATCATTGTGGCAACTTCACCAACTGTAACAAATTCTGTTACTTTAATAGTTTTGCTTCCTTCTTCAAGTGCTTGTAATTCGTCTTCTGAACGTTGACGGTGTGAATCTCTTTTATCTCTTCGGTATTTGGCAGCTTTTGATTTACCTCCTTTACCTCTTCCTTGAAGTCTTTCAAGGGTTTCTTTAATTTGGTTTTTAACGTCTTCTTCAGTTGGTTCTACCTTTTGAATAATTGGTTTTTTACCTGCTTTATTGAAACCTCCTCTTACAAATTCTTTTTTGCCTCCTGGAGCACCGCCACCTGTAGATGGAGTTGCATTTGTACCTGGAGTTCCTGGTTTAGCAATTCTACGGCGTTTATTTTTATTAGCATTGTTGTTATTGTTAGCACCTGGAGTTCCTGCTGCTTTTACATCGCCTGCTTTTTTGACTTCTTTTTTAGGGTCTTTCTTTTTGGGTTTATTAAATTGAGATAAATCAATTGTTTTACCTGTAAAGGTTGCTCCTGCTAATTTTTGATATTGTGTTTCCACTTTTTCTTCTTCTGGTTCATCAGAAGTTTCTTTTGGAGTAACTACTGGCTTCTCTACTTGTGGAGCTTTTTTCTCTAATTTTGGTTTTTCAGAAACGGGTTTTGCCTCCTCTTTTGGAAGTTCGTTCACTTGAGGGACTACTTCTTCTTTTGGTGCTTCAGCTTTAGGTGTTTCTGTTTTTTCTTGAGGTTTGTCTGATTTTTTTGAATCTAAATCTATTTTTCCAATAGTTTTAGGTCCTGAAAGTGCAGCTTTTGCTTTAATGACTTCTTGCTTTTGCTTTTCTTCCAGCAATCTTTTTTCTTCAAGTTCTTTTTCGAGTTGCTTTTTAAGGGCTTCTTTTTCTTTTCGCTTTTCTTCACCAACTTCTAGTGAGGCAACTTTTTTTCCTTTGTCGGCAGAAAATTGACCACATAAAATGTCATATTCCACTTGAGAAATTTTTGCATTAGGACTTGCATCAATAGTATGATTCTTTTCTTTTAAGTAGTCCACTGCTCTTTCTAAGGAAATATTTAATTCTCTTAAAACTTTGTTTATTCGTATTGCTCTTTCTTCAGACATAAATTAATTTAGTATTTCTTCTAAACTATATTATTGTAAATATAATCTTTTTTAATCTTTTATGGTTTGGCTTGATAGTCATTAACTATCTTTCAAGTTCTTCTTTTAAAATTCTAACGACTTCTAAAACGGTTTCTTCTTCAAGGTCTGTTCTTCTAACTAAATCGGCAACGTCTTGATCTAAAATACTTTTTGCGGTATCTAAACCAATTTTTTCAAATTCTTCGATTACCCATTCTTCTATTTCATCAGAAAATTCTCTTAATTCAACATCGTCTTCTTCTTCTGTTAGACCTTCTCTTATTACATCTAATTCATATCCTGTAAGTTGCCCTGCTAGTCTAATGTTATGACCTCCACGACCAATTGCTTTAGACACTTCTTCTACTTTTAAGAATACTTCTGCTGTTTTCTTTTCTTCATTGATTTTAATTGAAGATACTTTTGCAGGACTCAATGCTCTTGTTATGTATAACTGAGTATTAGTTGTATAGTTGATTACGTCAATGTTTTCATTTCCTAATTCTCTAACAATTCCATGTATACGTGATCCTTTCATACCTACACAAGCTCCAACTGGGTCAATTCTATCATCATAAGAATCTACTGCAACTTTTGCTTTTTCTCCTGGAATACGAACCACATTTTTAACTGAGATTAATCCGTCAAAAACTTCAGGTATTTCTTGTTCAAATAATTTTTCTAAAAACAACGGTGCTGTTCTAGACATAATAATTTGAGGTTTATTTCCTTTTAATTCAACGCTTTCAATAACTCCTCTTACGTTATCTCCTTTTTTGAAATAATCGCTAGGGATTTGTTTTTCTTTTGGCAACACAATTTCATTCCCTTCATCATCCATCAAAATTACAACTTTTGGTCGTACGTGATGCACTTCTGCTGTATAAATATCACCAATTAAATCTTTAAATTGTTTATAAAGATTTGTATTATCGTGTTCGTGTATTTTAGAAATAAGGTTTTGACGTAATGCCAAAATAGCTCTTCTTCCTAATTGAATTAACTTAACTTCTTCAGAAACATCTTCTCCTACTTCAAAATCTGGCTCAATTCTTCTTGCTTCTGACAATGATATTTCAGAATTTTCATCTTCTACTTCTCCATCTGCAACAACAACTCTATTTCTCCAAATTTCCATATCTCCTTTATCAGGATTTATGATTATGTCAAAGTTGTCATCTGATCCGTATTTTTTCTTTAATGCGTTTCTAAAAACATCTTCTAAAATAGCCATTAACGTTACTCTGTCTATGAGTTTGTCGTCTTTAAATTCTGAAAACGAATCGATTAATGCAATATTCTCCATGTTGATTCTAAATAATTAAAATGATATTAATACAATTGCTTCTTTTATATCTTGATAAGCAATTTCTTTTTTATTGTTTACTGTTTCTTTTCCTTTGCCTATTTTTTTAGGCTCTCTTGACTGCCATTCTAGCGTGATTTTCTCTTCATCAGCATTGGTTAGTTTGGCTTCAATTTTCTCTAATTCATTGGTAGTAACTTTTAAATTTCTTCCAATATTTTTTTTATATTGTCTTACAAATTTTAAAGGTGTTGAAACTCCAGCGGATGCAACATCAATTGAATATTCAAGTTCGTCTTTGTCTAATTCGTGTTCAATTGCTCGACTAACATCTACACAATCTTGAAGAATTACACCATTGTCATCATCCAAAGTTATTGAAATTTTGTTGTCATCAGTAACAACCAAATCAATTAAAAACAAGGATGGCTTTTGGGCTAAAGCCTCATCCAGAAGAACTTTTACTGTTTCTTTAAAACTCATAATTTTATAAAAAGAGGGAAGCATTGCTTCCCTCATTATCTAAATTCTCATACAAATAACGGTGCAAATATACATATTTTTTTAAATAAATAAAATCATTGATTTATATAATTAATTTTCATATCTTTATGTTATAAAAATAAATCAATATAAGTTTCAATATGAAAAAAATTTTAGTACCTACCGATTTTTCAAAACATGCTGAATATGCACTTAAAGTAGCGGCACAAATTGCCAAAAAAAACAATAGTGAAATAGCCCTAATTCATATGTTAGAGTTGCCAACTTCTGGTAACGATGCCGTTTCAAGCTCACATGACATTCCAGAATTGATGTTGTTTAAAAATGCAGCGATAAATAAATTAGATGAAATTGCAAATTCAGATTATTTAAAAGGCATTACTGTTTCAAAAATAATTCAATTTGAAATGGCTTTTGACGGAATTCTTAAAAGTGGTAAAGCTAGCAGTGCCGATTTAATTGTTATGGGTTCTCATGGAGCTAAAGGGTTTCAAGAGATGTTTATTGGATCAAATACTGAAAAAGTAGTTAGAAATTCAGATGTTCCAGTTTTGGTAATCAAAAAAGAAGATACTGATTTTAATGCAGATAATTTTGTTTTTGCTTCTGATTTTTCAGACGAAATCAAAAAACCTTTTGAAAAAGTTGTTGAGTTTGCCAACAATTTCAATTCTCATTTGCATTTGGTTATGATCAACACTCCTAATAGTTTCAAATCAACTCATGTTGCTCAGGAAATAATGGATGATTTCACAGCATCCTTTAAAATCAATAATTTTTCTACACATATATACAATGATGTCAATGTTGAAAAAGGAATTTTACATTTTGCAAAAAGCATAAAAGCTGACCTGATTGGAATGAGTACGCATGGAAGAAAAGGATTAGCTCATTTCTTTAACGGTAGCATTAGCGAAGATTTAGTGAATCATGCAAAAAGAGCCGTTATTACTTTCAAAATATAATATAAAAAAATAACTATAAAAAAAAGCCCCGAAAAAATCGGGGCTTTTTTGTTGTCCCACAAGGACTCGAACCTTGAATGACGGTACCAAAAACCGGAGTGTTACCATTACACCATGGGACATGGTTTGCTATTGCGAGTGCAAATGTAATACATATTTTTTTTATTACAAATTTTTCTAAAAAAAATATTAAAAAATAAATTTCAGCGTTACTTATAACAAAAAAATAGTTTCTTTGTAGTATCGATAAAATAATTTCATTTTTATATGCTTATGACATCATTTAACTTCAATAAATGGAACAACATCCTTGGATGGTTTGCTTTTGTAGTAGCTCTTGTGACTTACAGTTTAACGGTTGAACCTACTTTAAGTTTCTGGGATTGTGGAGAATACATCTCAACTGCTGCCAAGCTACAAGTTGGTCATCCACCTGGAGCTCCATTGTTTCAAATGTTAGGCTCTTTCTTTGCTATGTTTGCTTCAAGTCCAGATAAAATAGCCTTGATGGTTAATATGATGTCGGTTTTTTCAAGTGCATTTACCATACTATTTATGTATTGGTCAATGACTATTTTACTAAAAAAGATAATCTCTAGAGAAAATCAGGATGAAAAAAACAATTCTATAATGATTTTAGGGAGCGCTTTAGTTGCTTCATTAGCGTTTACATTTACGGATAGTTTTTGGTTTAATGCCACAGAAGCTGAAGTATATGCAATGGCGTCTTTATTTATTGCTTTATTGGTTTGGCTAGGTTTAAGATGGGAACAAGAAATGGATACTCCAAGAGGCAATAGATGGTTGGTTTTAATTTCGCTTGTTATTGGACTTTCTTTTGGAGCACACTTTATGGCGTTGCTAACTATTCCTTCAATAGGTTTGTTGTATTATTTTAAGAAATATAAAGAAGTTACTCTTAAAAACTTTATAATTGCTAATGTTGTAGTGGTGGTTATTTTGTTTTTTGTATTTAAGTTTTTGTTGCCTTACACCTTATCTTTCTTTGGTAAAACAGAAATTTTTATGGTCAATACTTTTGGATTGCCATTTAACTCAGGAACTATATTTGCGTTTCTATTAATTATAGGTTTTTTCTATTTTGGATTGAATTATACTAGAAAAAAAGGACACGTTTTCTACAATACTATTTTACTTTGCTTGTTATTTATTTTAATTGGATTTTCAACATGGATAATGTTGCCTATTAGAGCAAATACTGACATTCCAATTAACGAAAACAAACCTTCTGATGCTGCCGAAGTTTTAGCCTATTACAACAGGGAGCAATATGGTGAACAAAAAACTTTTTACGGACCAATGTACTCTGAATCCTATGCTGGTTTAGACGAGAACAATCCTTACTTTGACGAAAAGCCTAATTATGAGAGAGATTATGCAACTGGCTCTTATGTTATTACTAATGATTATAAAAATGGAAATCAAAATTTAGATGACAACCATAAAGGTTTTATGCCTAGAATGTGGAGTACTGATCATGCTGAAAACTACATGATTTATACACAACCTTTAGAATTTAGAATTAATCCTGAATATGCTCATGAGGATGAATTAGTTCAAATTGTGTCTGAATTTAGAACTGCATTTGCTCAAGGAAAAGTAGATTTAGAAGACTATTCCGCATTTTTAAAGGGTTATGAAGAATATTTAATTGTTGAAAAACCATCCTTTGCCAACAATATGAAATTCATGTTTGAATATCAGTTTGGCTATATGTATGTTAGGTATTTAATGTGGAATTTTGTGGGACGTCAAAATGATATACAAGGGAAAGATGATAATGAAAACGGAAACTGGATTAGTGGAATCAAACCTTTGGATGAAATTCGCCTCGGAAATCAATCTGATTTAACTTCTGATATGAAAAATAATAGAGGACGAAATGCTTATTATTTCTTGCCTTTTATTTTAGGAATAATTGGAATAATATTTCATGCAAAGAAAGACTTGAGAAGTTTTTATGTCTTGTTAGCTTTATTCTTATTTACAAGTTTTGCCCTAAAGATATTCTTAAATGAGCGACCTTTTGAACCACGTGAACGTGACTATGCTGTTGTGGGTTCTTTCTATGTATTTGCCATGTGGATTGGATTTGGAGTTTATGCCATTTATGAAGGTTTAAAAAAATATTTGAGTCCAAAAGCTACTGTTCCTATTGTTTTAGCAACAACATTATTGGCAGCGCCAGTTCTTTTAGCAAAAGAAAATTGGGATGACCATAATCGTTCAGGAAGATATACAGCATTAGCCATGGCAAAAGCTTATTTAGATTCTTGTGAACCTAATGCTATATTATTTACCATTGGAGATAATGATACTTTCCCTTTGTGGTATGCACAAGAAATTGAAGGCTATAGAACAGATATACGAATTGTAAATACAAGCCTATTGGCTACAGATTGGTATATTGACCAAATGAAAAATAAGGCTTATAAATCTGAGCCATTACCTATATCATTTAGCAGAGAACAATATAAAGGTAGTAATAGAGACGGTGTTCTTTATGTAGAAAAAACAAAAGAGCCTTTACTTTTAGATGAAGTTCTAAAATTCATAAAACTAGATGACGAAAGAGCAACTGTTGAAATGAGTAGCGGTCAAAAATTACATTATTATCCTTCAAACAAAATAGTTATTCCTGTTGATAGAGAAACTATTATCAAGAACAATGTAATTGCAAAACAATTCCAAGATTCTATTGTTCCAGCCATGAACTTGACTATTAAAGGGAATGCACTTTACAAAAATCGTTTAATAATGTTAGATATTCTAAACGAAAACAACTGGAAACGTCCGATGTATTTTACAGGTGGAAGTTTTGCCGATGAAGACTTCTTATGGCTAAAAGAATACTTACAATTAGACGGAATGTGTTATAAAATTGTTCCTGTAAGAACACCAAAAGTAAAAGGCGGAAGTCCGTTAGACATGGGAATTATTGACAGTGACAAAATGTATGATATCGTTATGAAATGGGATTGGGGAAATAGTAATGACCCAAAAATATATCACGACCCTGAAACTAGAAAAAACAGTGTGTCTTATCGCTCAAATATTGCACGATTAATGGAGGCTTTAATCAACGAAAACAAAAACGACAAAGCTGAAAAATTAATTGATTTAGCAATGGCGAAAATGCCAATCGAGCAGTTTGGATACTATACATTAGTTGAACCCTTTGCAGCAGGTTATTATGAAATTGGAAAAACAGAAAAAGCTCAAAAAATAATTAAAACGCTTATTGGAAAATACCAAGAGAATTTAGCTTATTATAGAAGTTTATCTATCAACCAACAAAATAATATTGCTGTTGAAATAGTTTCAGATATTGAACGCTACAGAAGTTTACTTGAAATAATTGAAGCTGCTGAAGACACAAATTTATACAACTCAGAAAAAGTAAAATTCAACAACTACAATAAAATGTTTGAGCGTTTTAAAAGAGACGCATTACAATAATACGAAAACAAAGAATTACTTTAGCCATAAATTATACAAAAATGAAGTATAATTTGTGGCTAATTAATTAAACCTATGTTAGAAAAAGTTCCAAAAATCATAAAAAAGATATTTCGCAATCAAGTTTGGGACATTCCAAATACTGAAAAAAAAATATACCTCACTTTTGATGATGGACCAACTCCTGAGATAACAGAATGGGTTTTAAACATACTTGAAAAAGAAAACATCAAGGCGACTTTCTTTTGTATAGGCAACAATATTGCAAAACATCCTGAAATTTTTGAAAAAATAGTTGCATCAGGACACTCTATTGGAAATCACACATTCAATCATTTACAAGGTTGGAAAACAACAACAGAGAAATACATTGAAAATGTTGATTTGTGTAAAACTGAAATGTGCAAACTGACTACTGAATACTCCAATCTATTTCGTCCACCTTATGGAAAAATAAAACCTGTTCAATCTAAAATACTTAGAAAAAAAGGATATAAAATAATAATGTGGGATGTGTTGAGTAAAGACTACGATTTAAACACTTCACCCGAAGAGTGTCTAATAAACGTAAAAAAAACCAAGACTGGAAGTATTATTGTTTTTCACGATAGCTTAAAGGCATGGAAAAACCTTGAATATACTTTACCAAAGGCAATAGTGTTCCTAAAAAGTGAAGGTTTTCTATTTGATAGTATTAATTAAACTTGCTCTTGCACTATATTAATAAGTGTATTGGCATCTAATTCACCACTTTGTCTCCAAACCATTTGACCTGATTTGTAAATCATTAGAGTAGGTAACCCTTTAATGCGAAGTGCTTCTGCAAGTTCTTGATTTTTATCAATATCAATTTTGATCACTTTGGCTTTATCACCAAGTGCTGCGGCAACATGACGAATTACTTCGTTCATTGCAATTGAAGGCTCATTCCATTCTGTAAAAAAATCCAACAAAACAGGAACTTGAGCATCTATAAGTTCTCCAAATTTTGACATAAATTTGACTGTATTAATAATAAAACAAAGGTCTATTATACAAATTATAATACAAATGTACTATTTTATAACAAATTACATTAAAAATTATCTTTTTTTTAGCAAAAAGGCTGATTTTTAATATCTTTTGGCTAAACTTTTACTATATGAATACACAATCTTTATGTCTTATGTGTACATTATTACCAAAATTACTTGATAATTATTGTCATATTTGGCGTGATTATACTACCATTAGACCCTGTATATCTTTGTGCAAAAATCTCAACATAATCATTTGTAGATAATTCAACTGAAGCTGTGATTGGTAAAACTAGAATGTCATTAGTAGCTAAACCTCTACCATATATTTTGTATTGCGTAAGTACTGTTCCGTTTTTTGCTACATAAATTATGTATGTACCAGCAGCTGGCACTTGAAAAGATATTGAACCCGAAATCTCAAAAAGTCTTTTCTTTTTACCTAGATAAGTTAACCTATTATTTGTTGAACCTGTTGAAAAACGAAAAAGATTAGAAGAGGCTGATGTTCCCTGAACTTTTACAATATTACTTGGATTCAGGTTATTTGTAAATGGAGTAGAATCACCACTACCTACTGGATAATCTACTGAAAATTCACCAATTGCGTTGGAGTCAGTTTCTGTTGGAATTCCTGCACATCGCACGTTCCATGCATTGTTAAAATTATAACCTGTGAAACTTCCTGTAGTATATCCTTTAACATAGGCACCAGTAGTAAGTGTTCCTGTAAAAACTACAGATTCCATAACGGCATCACCTGTGATTGTAGGATTACTTGACACATCAACACCAATTACAGCATTATTTACTTCACAAAAACCTCCTTGCTTTTGTATCAAAGAAAAAGTTCCATCAAATTTTTCGAAAGTTCCTGTATTGTTTCCAAACCATGCAGTATTACTTAACAACAATCTTGTTATGTTTGTAAATGTAATTCCTGTAGTATTACCTGTATATTGAATTACAGAAAAAAATACTAATCCAAAACCATTGATAGTACCCACACTAGCACATCCAGTAACTATGGAGTCTCTAAATATAAGACTTTGAGTGCTTGCTCCTGCTAGGGCAAATACAGCACCTCCAGTTACTGTTAATGAAATATTTTTTACTGTTCCTCCTGTAGTACCAACAAATAAATTTCCGCTTCTGACAAGTTTATCTTCAGTTGCATCTAATCCTACTAGATAGGCATTATTTAAATCTATTGGTAAATTAACATTAATTGTACCATTAATTTCATAATAAGTTGAACTATTTAAAAGATATTTTGTTCCTCCACCAGCAGCTAATTCTGAAGCCAAAACTGTAGCAAGAACATCTGTAGATTTTATTAATTTGTAATTTAACCTTCCATTTTCATCACTACTAATTCTAATCCACGAACTGGTGTTTGTATTGTAATGATAGAAAGATTTTAACGTCGTGTCATAAACTATCAATCCATCAGCAGGAGTTGTTATAGCTGTTCTTTGTGCAGTTGTCATTCTTGGCGTTAACAATCCTTTTGTGGTTGAATCAACATGTAGAACCGAACTCTCGTTTGGTGTTACAGTTCCAATTCCAACTTGAGCTTTTAATGGGCATGTACCCAAAAACAAAAAAAGGCATATCCACATAGATAGCCTAATAGGTAATTTTTCCATAAGTAAGTCTATTATTTAGATATGGGTATCTAATCGTTTTATCAAAAATACACTATTTAAATAATAGATTTTTACTGAAAAAAGTTAATATTTTAGGAATTAGGTAATTATACGGTTAAACCGCCTCTTTTTAAAGTTAAAACCGTAATTTCTGGCATAATCCCAACTCTCCCAGGATAAGCATGAAAACCAAAACCGCGATTTACATAAATGTATCTACCCGCATTTTCATACAAACCTGCCCATTGTTTGTAAACATATTGAACTGGACTCCATTTAAACCATCCCGGAATTTCAATACCAAACTGCAATCCATGTGTATGACCTGAAAGTGTTAAATGATAATGATTGTCATCATGTTGTACTTTTTCATCCCAATGGCTTGGATCATGACTCATTAGTATTTTAAAATCATTTTTGTTTAATCCTTTTGAAGCAAGGTTTAAATCGCCACGCTCTCCAAATTTTCTTCCCCAATTTTCTACACCTACAATGGCTAATTCTTGATTGTCTTTCTTTAATTTTATATGTTGATTCATCAACAACTGGAAATCAATTTTTTGGTGAATTTCTTTTATTTTTTCAAAATTATCAGCTTTTTCTTTTTCTGAAGGCCAATTCACATATTCTCCATAGTCATGATTTCCAAGTACGGAGAACTTACCATAAATTGGGTTATTTATTTTTTTAAATGTTTCTATCCAAGGATCCATTTCAGTGGCATGGGTATTTACAATATCACCTGTAAATAATAATAAATCTGAATTTTGCTCATTTATTAAATCAATTGCATATTGAATTTTATCTGCATTATCAAAACTTCCACTGTGAATATCAGAAATATGTGTAATAGTCATTCCATCAAAAGATTCAGGTAAATCAGGAAAATTCAAAGTTTGTTTGATAACTTTAAAATTATATTTTCCAATCGTCATTCCATACAAAAGCGACGCAAACGGAATGGAAGCTAATCCAAGTGCAATTTGACTAACAAAACGCCTTCTTGTTGGCATAAATTTTCCTTCATTATTGTCTCCAACAAAATACACAATTATGGCTTTGAAAAATCTAAAAATATCTTCTCCAAATAAGACGGCTGCAATAACAATTTTTGGAACAATAAAAATCAAAAACAAACCAATGGTAATAAGAGAGCGTTGAGTTTGTCCAACTGCTCTATCAAATTGAAGAAAATTGTAAATAACATAAGTAATAGTTACCAAAGTAATTATCAAATATCCTATGAAAACGATTCTTGATTTTGAAACAGTTCTAATAGCTTGAAAGGCATAGAACTCAATAACCGCAAAAATTAATAACGGAATTAACCATTTAAACATACTACTATTTTTTTAACAAAGTAAATACATCTTGACAAATTAAAAATGGATTTATTAAAATTTTAACTATAAAAAAAGCTGTATATCTCTAAAGAATACAGCTTTTAAATAAAAATTAATGTTGAAATTAATATCCTAATCCAAGAGCCATTGCTGTTATACTAGGTGAAAAATCAACAACTTTAGTTGCTAAACCATTTGACAAATTAATTTTATAAACAGATTGAACGCTGTTAACACTCAATATTGCATATCCTTCATTACTATTTCCGCCAATATCAAAACCATTCATTGCAGTTGCTGTTACACCTAAACTACCCACTAATACTAAAGTGCCATCATTTGGTGGATTTTGTAAGTACAAATTATTATTACTCGTATCAAGCACAAACAATTGAGTTGAAGTTGTTTGAGCAAAGCTATTTGTATAAGCTGCTGCTGAAACAGAAGGCGTTCCTGGATTTAAATTTCCATCAGTTGCTACTACAGTTCCTAAATCTGGATGCAAGCGTAAATTTTGACCCGTGTTACTAACTAATCTAATCCTATCAACAGTTGGGTTGAAATCAAAACCAAAATCTTGTCCCATCAACATTGGAGACAATCCAGTACCAATAGCTGTAACTTGACCATTTGAAGTATTAACGGTTAATAATCTACTTTGGTTTGTGATGGCATATAAAGCTCCATTTACAGGTCTAAAATCTAACCCTACAACTTGCTCATTAGCATTTAAACCTGTTAAAGCAATTGAATTTGAAGTTCCATTTAATGGATTTAATCTATACAGCATATTTGAAGATGAAGTTGCATAAGCTATTGGTTTAGATTTAAAAGCAACTTCTGTGATTTGTTGTGTAAATGTACCAATCCAAATTGCTTTCCCCGTTGCTAAACTAATAGTATATAATCTAGATTCACCATTATTATTATTTACTGACATTGCATAATTAGAATCTGGCAAAATGTCTAAACCTCCTATTCCAGAAAAATCTACTTCTAAACTACCTACTTCTTGTAAACCTCCATCGTTTGGTGGCGTTTGTAAATACAACTTATCAGTTGTGTAATCAATATCATATAATTGAGTACTTGTACTACCTGATACACTGTTTGTATATGCAACTGCTTCAATTTTTGCATTTGCAACTCCATTAATACTTCCATCTGTAGCCACAACCGTTCCTAACTCTGGATGTAAACGCAAATTTTGTCCATTATTAGATACTAAACGAACACGGTCAACAGTTGGATTAAAGTCAATTGAAGAAGAAGTTCCTTGAATTTGCGGTGTAAATGGCATTGAACCAAGTGGTGTAGCTAATCCAGAATTTTCATTAATTAAATACAATCTGCTTGTTGAACCCAAACCATATAATTGTCCAGTTGCAGGTCTGTAATCAATGCTTACTATATTTTCTCCAGACTGTAATCCTGTTATAGAATAAGATCTAATAGGAGTATTTAAATTTCTAGCGTTGAAATAAAACACTTTATTATCGTTACTTAAAGCAGTAAATTCAACTAAAGGTGCCACACTAGCCATAGGCTGTGGTTCAGGTTCTGGCTGAGGAATTATTGCAGCTGCATCATCATCTGAACAACTTACAAAAATGGATAATAAGCCCATGAATAAAACAGACTTAACGGTAAATAAATTTTGTCTCATAATTATATAGTTTTTTATTAGTTTGATGTATTTACGCAAAAAGTATCTGTATGGTTTTATATTTTTGAAAAAAGCGATTAAATAAAAGTCTCAAATTAATACCTTCAAAAAAATAATTAATTATTTTGAATTTGTAACTTTGAAAATTGAATTAAAATAAAATTGTATGTCAACTCAAAAACGCCTTTTCCTTTTAGATGCTTATGCTTTAATTTTTCGTGGGTATTATGCCTTTATAAAAAACCCAAGAATCAACTCTAAAGGAATGGACACTTCTGCCATAATGGGATTTATGAATTCACTTATGGACGTGATTAAACGCGAAAAACCAGATCATTTAGCAGTCGCTTTTGACAAAGGTGGAAGTGATATAAGAAATGAAATGTTTCCAGAATATAAAGCCAATCGTGATGCAACTCCTGAAGCCATAAAAATTGCTGTGCCTTATATCCAAGAAATCCTAAAAGCCATGCACATTCCTATCATGGAAAAAGCAGGTTTTGAAGCAGATGATTTAATTGGAACTTTAGCCAAACAAGCCGAAAAAGAAGGTTTCCAAGTTTTTATGGTAACTCCTGATAAAGATTTTGCTCAATTGGTTTCCGAAAATATTTTCATGTATCGACCAGCTAGAATGGGCAACGGTATAGAAATATGGGGAATTCCAGAAGTACAAGCAAAATTTGAAGTTGAACATCCTTTACAAGTAATTGATTTTCTTGGAATGATGGGTGATGCTGTTGATAATATTCCTGGTTTACCTGGTGTTGGAGAAAAAACAGCCAAGAAATTTTTAGCCGAATATGGTTCAATGGAAAAACTTTTAGAAAGTACACATGAGCTGAAAGGTAAAATGAAAGAAAACATTGAAGCCAACAAAGAAAAAGGAATTCTTTCTAAAAAATTAGCCACTATCCTGCTCGATTGTCCAGTGACATTTAATGAAAATGATTTTGAATTATCAAAACCTGATGTGGAGAAAACAGAAGCTATTTTTCAAGAATTAGAATTCAGAAGAATGCAAGAACAATTTGACAAACTCTTTGGTGATGGAAAAGAATATGATGAAATTGAAGTTGATGGTAATGAAAATAGCCATGACAAAAATTCAATTCAAAAAAAGATAGTAGCCAAAAAAACCAATGAAGACCAAATGGATTTATTTGGGTTTTCTGATGATGATACTACAACTTCATCTCATAATTCCTTTTATGCAACTCTAGAAAATACAGAACATTTTTACCAGATTATTCAAGGAGATTTGGCTCTAAAATTATTGCTTCAAAATTTACAAAACCAAACTTCAGTATGTTTTGACACAGAGACAACTGGATTAGATGCATTAAATGCTGAATTAGTAGGAATTGCCTTCTCTTATGAAAAAGGAAAAGGATTTTATGTACCCTTTCCAGAAAATCAAGACGAAGCTATGATTTTAATGGAAAAACTAAAACCCTTCTTTGAAAACGAAGCCATAGAAAAAATTGGACAAAATTTAAAATACGACTTAAAAATACTTTCTAATTACAACATCATTGTAAAAGGGAAACTATTTGATACCATGATTGCTCATTATTTGATTAATCCAGATATGCGTCATAATATGGATATTTTAAGTGAAACCTATTTAAAATATAGCCCAAAAAGCATCGAAGAATTAATTGGTAAAAAAGGAAAAAACCAAAAATCAATGAGCGATGTTGCTTTGGAAGAAGTTAAAGAATACGCTGTTGAAGATGCTGATATTACTTTTCAATTAAAAGAACATTTTCAACCCATTTTAGAAAAAGTAGGTACCAAAAAATTATTCGACGAAATTGAAATCCCGTTAGTTCCTGTTCTAGCTGATATGGAAAAAGTAGGCATCCGACTTGATGTGAATTTTCTAAAAAGCATGTCCGTTGATATGCAAAAAGAAATTAATGCTTTTGAACAACAAATTTATGAAACGGCTGGAGAGAAGTTCAATTTAGCTTCTCCAAAACAATTGGGCGATATTTTATTTGACAAACTAAAAATTGGCGGTGCAAAACAGAAGAAAACGAAAACAGGTCAATATGCAACAGGCGAAGAAGTTTTAAGTTATTTGGCAAACGAACATCAAATTGTAAAAGACATTTTAGAATGGCGTCAAATGGTGAAACTACAAAGCACTTATATAGATGCATTACCCAATCAAGTTGACAAAAAAACGGGTCGTGTACATACAGATTACATGCAAACAGTTGCTGCAACAGGTCGTTTAAGTTCGAACAATCCGAATTTGCAGAATATTCCAATTCGTACTGAACGTGGACGATTAATTAGAAAAGCATTTATTGCACGTGATGAAAATTATACTTTAGTTTCTGCCGATTATTCACAAATAGAATTAAGAATTATTGCCGCTTTATCAGGAGAAGAAAACATGATAAAAGCCTTTCAAAACAACGAAGATATTCACAAAAGTACTGCTTCAAAAGTATTTAATGTTCCTTTAGAAGAAGTAACAAAAGAACAAAGAAGCAATGCCAAAACGGTAAACTTTGGTATAATTTATGGAGTTTCTGCATTTGGATTAAGCAATCAAACCAATTTATCAAGAAAAGAAAGTGCTGATTTGATTGAAGCTTATTACAAAACCTATCCAAAACTAAAAGCATACATGAATGAACAAGTTGATTTTGCTAGAGAAAATGGATATGTACAAACCGTTTTAGGCAGAAGACGTTATTTAAAAGACATCAATTCAGCCAATGCTATGGTTCGTGGTGGTGCAGAACGAAATGCCGTAAATGCTCCTATTCAAGGAAGTGCTGCCGATATTATTAAAATTGCTATGATTAATATTCATAAAAAATTAGTTGCCGAAAATTGGCAATCAAAAATGTTGTTGCAAGTACATGATGAATTGGTATTTGATGTTCACAACAGCGAATTAGAAAAAATTCAACCTATGATTAAACACGAAATGGAAAATGCATTTACTATGAATGTTCCTTTAACAGTAGATTTAGGAATGGGTAAAAATTGGTTGGAAGCGCATTAATTTTAGCATAGAGTTAAGAATTTGACCAAATTGGTTGTTTCTGTAACAATTCGTTTAATTATTTTACTTATAAATAAAAAACATGAAAAAATTAGTAGCACTTTTTGTTTTATCAACAGTTATAAGCTTTGCACAGAATATTGAACCTCGTTTCAAAAGAATAGATAGCTTATTGACATATTTACAGGAAAAAGACAAATTCATGGGTGGATTAACCATTCGTGAAGGTGAAAACATTGTTTTTTCAAATACTTATGGAGCAATTGATACTGATTTAAAACTAAATGCAAACCCTAACACTAAATATAAAATAGGTTCAATTACCAAAACTTTCACTGCAATTATGATTATGCAATTGATGGAAGAAAAAAAACTTCGTCCAGAAACCAAGTTGACTAAGTTTTTTCCAAAAATTCCTAGTGCTGAATTGATTTCAATTGAAGATTTATTGCATCATCGTTCTGGCATAAAAGATTATGTGAATCAAGATTCTATTACAGCGAAAGACTTAGCAAAAGGTGATTTAAAAAAAAACATCATTAAAAAGATTGAAAATTACGAATTAGATTTTGTGCCAAATTCTCAAGCTTTGTACAGTAATTCCAATTATTTTTTATTGGGATTAATCATTGAAAAACTAACAAATGAATCCTATGCCGAAAATCTTCAAAAACGAATAGTTTCAAAAATTGGATTAAAAAACACATATCTTCCTGTTGAAAATGCCAATGCTTCAAAAAATGAAAGCCTATCCTTTCATTATAATGGAACAAAATGGGAAGCTATGGAAGAATGGCCTATAGATATTGCATTTGCTGCTGGAGGAATTATTTCAACAACAGATGATTTAACGCATTTAATTCAAAGCCTTTTTGAAGGAAAACTAATAAACCCATCTTCCTTAGAAGAAATGAAAAAGATTAAAGATGGTTATGGAAAAGGATTAGTTCAATTCCCTTTTGGAGAAAGAAAGTTTTATGGTCACAATGGAAAAATCGAAAATTTCATTTCTATGCTTGGTTATTATCCAAAAGACAAATTGAGCGTTTCTCTAATTGTAAATGGCAACAACTACAATTCTAATGATATCATGATTGGAATTTTAAGCATCTATTACAAAATACCTTATCCTTTTCCCGTTTTTGTAACTTTAGATGGAGCTAGCATAAAAGCTTTCATGGGAACTTATACTACAGCTGAAATGCCTTTAAAATTAACCATTTCACAAAAAGATGGCAATTTGTTCGCTCAGGCAACAGGACAAAGTGCTTTTCCATTAACCCCAAAAAACGAAAATACATTTGTTTTCCCAGCAGCTGGAATTGAGATTATATTTGAAACAAATACATTGACCTTAAAACAAGGTGGACAAAAATTCAAATTTACAAAAGAGTAGCTTATACTTTTTTTGTTGATTCACGCTGACGCAATTCAGTTTTAATTACAACTGTTTTATATTCAGGAATTTCTTTGTTGGATTTATCTTCAAGTCTATCAATTAAAAGATTTGCAGCATTTTCACCAATTTCTGGAGCATGTTGGCTTACTGTTGAAAGACTTGGCGTTAATCTTCTTGACCAAACACCATCTGCAAAACCCACAATATTTATTTCATCAGGAATTTTATAACCCATCTTCAAAACCATTTTAAAAGCAATAGTAGAAGCAACTTCGTTTAAAGCAAAAATTCCGTCAATTTTTTTAGAAAGCAATAATTCTCTTAGTTTTGACTCATAAATTTCAGTGTCATTCTCAAGAACTATTAATTCTTCATTTAAAATTTGCTTTTTGCCTTCTATGGCCTTTTTAAAACCTTGCAATCTCAATTTTCCAACACTCAAATTATCAATAGTTGAAAGTAAGGCAATTTTTCTACATCCAATATTTATCAAATGGTTCGTTGCATGAAAAGCAGAATCTAAATCATCCACAATTACTTTATCACATTTAATTTCATCCGCAACCCTATCAAACATTACTATTGGCGTTCCGCTATTTAGAATTTCTTTCAAATGAGAATATTTCTTTGCTGATTGCGTTTCCTCAGCTAACGAAATAATGAAACCGTCAATAGTTCCATTGTTTAGCATATCCATTACTTGCTCTTCTTTCTTTTGCGATTCATTAGAAATACCTGTTATCACATTATAACCTCTTTCTAAAGCTCGTTTTTCGATACCACTAAATACTTTTGCAAAAAAAGGATTCAATATATTAGGTATAATAACCCCAATAGTATTAGTTCTTTGATTTTTTAAATTTTTAGCAATGCTATTAGGCTTATAATTTTTAAGCGCTGCAAACTCTTTGATCTTCACTTTTGTTGCATCACTAATTTCCGAACTATCACTCAAAGCTTTAGAAACTGTAGAAACAGAAACACCTAATTCTTTAGCAATTTGTTTTAATGTTGGTTTTGTTTTCATAACTTATCAAAAAGTAAAAATAGTGTTTTTTAAAATAAGATTTTGAACTTGAGAACAATAAAATTTGAATTATAATTAATTATTTTAAAGATTACATTATAACTACTTCATATACAATATAAATAATATTGCAATTGATGTTTGGTTTTATAATAAATAATTGTACTTTTGCACTCCCTTACCCGAACCTTCGGAAGGGAATGGAATGTTTAATTAAAATAAATTATTGTGAACACATTAAGCTACAAGACAGTTTCAGCCAACAAAGCCACAGTTGATAAACAGTGGATTGTTGTAGATGCTGAAGGTCATAACTTAGGTCGTTTATCTACAAAAGTTGCAATGCTTTTAAGAGGTAAATACAAACCAAGTTATACACCGCACGTTGATTGTGGAGATAACGTAATTGTTATCAATGCAGAAAAAATCAACCTGACTGGTAACAAGCTAGACGAAAAAACATATATTCGTCACACAGGTTATCCAGGAGGACAAAGAACTTTAACTGCTAAAGTAATGCAACAAAAAAACCCTGCATTATTAGTAGAAAAAGCTGTAAAAGGAATGTTACCTAAAAACAAATTAGGTGCTGAATTATTCCGAAATTTAAATGTATTTGTAGGTGCTGAGCATACTCATGGAGCTCAAAAACCTAAAACCGTTAACCTAAACGATCTTAAGTAATGGGAGTTATTCACAAAATCGGTAGAAGAAAATGTGCTGTGGCACGTGTTTATGTTTCAGAAGGAACAGGTAAAATTACCGTAAACAAAAAAGAATTTGCAACTTACTTCCCAACTGCTACTTTACAGTACAAAGTATTACAACCAATGTCTATGACAGAAAATGTAACAAACTTTGACGTTAAAGTAAATGTTTATGGTGGTGGTTCAACAGGTCAAGCAGAAGCTGTAAGAATGGCTATTGCAAGAGCTATGTGTGAGGTAGAAGCTGAAAACAGAGCTATCTTAAAACCAGAAGGATTGCTTACAAGAGATCCAAGAATGGTAGAACGTAAAAAATTCGGTCAGAAAAAAGCAAGAAAAAAATTCCAATTCTCGAAACGTTAATATTTCGAAGAAGTTTGGATTATTTTTCAGACAGATTTTTACAATTAAAATTGAATTTAAAACACAGTTGTCGATATTCCTTCAATTAAAAAAGGGAATTAGTTTAGCATCTAAATTTTCAAGACGAACACAAGTGACTACTTGAAGATTGCTATAACACGGAACGTAAACTATTACACAATGGCAAACAAAATTGACGTTAAAGAATTATTAGAAGCAGGTGTTCACTTTGGACACATGACTCGTAAGTGGGATCCAAACATGGCTCCTTACATTTATATGGAGCGTAATGGTATTCATATCATTAACCTATATAAAACAGCTGCAAAAATTGAAGAAGCTAACGATGCTTTGAAAAAAATTGCAGCTTCAGGTAGAAAAGTACTTTTCGTAGCTACCAAAAAACAAGCTAAAGATATTGTAGCAGAAAAAGCTGCTGCAGCTAACATGCCTTACATCACTGAAAGATGGCCAGGTGGAATGCTAACTAACTTTATCACTATCAGAAAAGCGGTTAAAAAAATGGCTTCAATTGATAGAATGAAGAAAGATGGTACTTTCATGACGTTATCTAAAAAAGAAAGATTACAAGTGGATCGTCTTAGAGCAAAATTAGAGAAGAACTTAGGTTCTATCGCTGATATGACTAGACTACCAGCTGCTCTTTTCGTAGTTGATGTTAAAGCTGAGCACATAGCAATTAAAGAAGCTCACAAATTAAACATTCCAGTTTTCGCAATGGTTGATACAAACTCTGACCCACGTGAGGTAGATTATGTTATCCCATCAAACGATGACGCTTCTAAATCAATTGACAAAATTTTATCTTTAGTAACTGGTGCACTTATTGAAGGTCTATCTGAAAGAACTTCTGACGGTGAAGATCAAGAAGAAGGAAAAGAAGTAAAAAAAGCAGCTCCAAAAGCAAAAAAAGCTGAAACAATAGAAGAAGTTGTTGAAGTAGAAGCTAAAGCTGAAGAAACTTCAACTGAAGAATAATATAAAAATTTAGAATTTAAAAAATCCAAATTCCAATAAAGCATCAATTAATTGATAATTTAATAAAGTTGGGATTTGGATTTTTATAGTTTAAGACTTTAAATTTACAATTAAAAAATAAAATATTATGGCAACAATTACTGCTGCAGACGTAAATAAATTAAGAACAATAACTGGTGCAGGTATGATGGACTGCAAAAAAGCATTAGTTGAAGCTGATGGCGATTTTGATTTAGCAATCGAAAACCTTAGAAAAAAAGGACAAAAAGTTGCGGCTAATCGTTCTGACAGAGAATCAACTGAAGGTGCTGCAATTGCTGTTGTTAATGCAGACAATACTGCTGGTGTTGTTATCACATTAAACTGTGAAACTGATTTCGTAGGAAAAAATGAAGCTTTCGTTAAATTAGCAACTGATTTAGCTAACCAAGCTTTAAACTATGCTACTAAAGAAGAATTATTAGCTTCAGATTTCAATGGAATTACTGTAGCTGACAAATTAATTGAGCAAACTGGTGTAATTGGTGAAAAAATTGAAATCAATTCTTTCGAAAGATTAGAAGGAGCTTTCATTGGCTCTTATATTCATGCTGGTAACAAAATTGCTACATTAACTTCTTTATCTGCTAACGTTGCTGGAGCTGAAGAAGCTGCAAGAAACGTATCTATGCAAGCTGCTGCTATGAACCCAATCGCCTTAAATGAAGATGGTGTTGATGCTGCAACTATTGAAAAAGAAATTGAAATTGCTAAAGATCAATTACGTGCTGAAGGAAAACCAGAAGCTATGTTAGACAATATCGCAAAAGGAAAATTAAACCGTTTCTTTAAAGATAATACTTTAGTAAACCAAGATTTTATTAAAGACGGTTCTATGAGTGTTGCTGCTTATGTAAAATCTGTTAATTCAGATTTAACAGTAACAGGATTCAAAAGAGTTGCTTTAGGATAATACACACTCTGAATTTATTTCAGAATACAACAATTTTTAAAAACCTTAATTCGTTATAGAATTAAGGTTTTTTTATTTTAAACAATGTTTTAAAAATTCCATATATTTGAAAAAAACTATCATACACTCTTATTATACTTTTTATGTCTAAAAAAATCATTCTGATTGCACTTTTATTTGTTTGCTTCACTCAAGCACAAGAAAAAAAATATCAAAGTCTTCTTTGGGAAATTAGTGGCAATGGTCTTCAAAAAAAATCTTATGTCTATGGTTCCATGCACGTGAGTGAAAAAGTTTCTTATCACTTATCCGATGCTTTTTTTAAGCATTTGATGGAAGCAGATATGATTGCTAATGAAAGTGACCCAACAACATGGTCAGATTTATACAATATTTTTAGTGGAATGTATGGAAGCAATTATGGTTATGGTGCTTTTTATAGTAATTTCTACATAACACAAACTAAAAAAGAAGATCTATATCCTTTGTTTAGAGGAACAAATTACAACTTAATTGGATTACTTTCAAGAACAAATGAAATGAACAAAGATTATCAAGAAGACACTTATCTTGATATGTTTATTTATAGAACAGGCAGAAAATATGGTAAAAAAACGCTTGGTTTAGAAGACGTAAAATCTTCTACAATCAACATCATGAAAGCAGAAGCTAAAGTAAAACCAAAAGATGTTGAAGAAAACCGTCAGAAGTTAAAAAAACTACTAAAAAACAAGAATTACAGCGAAGCCATGATGGATTATTATCGTGAGAAAGACCTAGATATGCTAGACTCTTTAACGATTTTATCCTCATCAGAAACCTATTTAAAAGCCATGTTATATGACAGAAACACAGACATGGTAAAAAGTATGGATTCTATCATGAAAACAGGTAGCTTATTTGCAGCCATTGGAGCAGCTCATTTACCTGGAAAAAATGGTGTAATTGAAGCTTTGAGAGCAAAAGGCTATACGGTTACTCCAGTTTTTGGCGATTATACAGAAGAAGGCAAAAAAACCAAAAAACAAATTGAAGAGTTTTTTATCAAACCCGAATTTGAAACAAAAACCACAACAGATGGAATGCTTTCTTTGCCATTATACAAATTAGTATTAGAAAATGGAGAAAACTTTGAATCTCCAGATTTAGCAAATGGAGGCTATATAAATGTAAAAAGAACGCTTTTAAAAGACTTTCTATCCAAAGACAACAAAACATTCAATCATAAATCTTTAGACAGCTTATTCTACGAAAATATTCCTGGTGATATTTTAGAAAAGAAATTTTATAATGAGAAAAATTATTTGGTTTATGACATCAAAAGTAAAACTAAAACTAACAACGCTCAACGCTATAGATATTACATTACTCCACTAGAAATTATTGCCGTAATTATGGGTGGTGAAGGCGAATACGTTCGTCAATACGAAACTTATGTTTTTGACAATATTGTATTAAAACCAAATGAGAATAGTTTAGAAAAATTTGTTCCTAAAAAAGGAGGCTTTGAATTAGAAGTACCTTCCTACTTCATCACACATGGAAATAAAGATTTCGAAAAACAATATGCAGACATCAAACTATATGCTTATGATGATCATGAAAAAGCAAATTACATTTTACAAGAACAAACACTTGGCGATAATGACAATTTAGAAGACACTGAATTTGAGTTAAAAAGAATTCATTTTGAATTTTATAACCAACACGATTTAGACTCAACCAATACTGCATTTGATAAAGAAAAAATGAGCTTTACTTCACAATCAAAAATTGGTGAAAAAGATATTTATTTGAAATCAACTATCAACGGAAGTAAATATTATCTATTAGGAACTGTTGGTGCCTCAGAAGAAAAAACAGCAGCTTATTTCAATTCCTTCAAACTAAAAAAATTAGATGCTGAAGTAGAAACTAAAGTTTATGTAGATAGCGTTGCCATGTTTTCTGTTGAAATTCCAAAAAAACAAAACGAATATCTAGATTTTATTTTTGAAAGAGATTACAATAACTATCAAAAAAAGGAAAACATATTCAAAATAAAATCTAAAGCCTTTTCTTTCATGTCACCAACAGGCAAAGATGTTGAATTATCATTCTATCAATACCACAAATATGACAGTGAGAAAAACCTAGATTCTGTTTGGAAAGATTTTAGAGAACACATTAAATCTGACTTTGCAAGCAACAATTATGATGACTTTGCAGATGAAGCCGTTGAAACCGTTGAATCCGCAGCAATTGCAGTTGAAGCAGCTGTTAATGGCGATATAATTCCATCTGATTTAGACAATGAAAGTTCAGATAAAAAGAAAAAAATAAGCTACAACATTTCACGTTGGGATGAAGAACTTGGTTTTAACAAAAAAGACAAAAATAAAATTGAATTAATCAATGAAAAACTGACTTCTAACACCGATAAAACCGTTCATGAAATGAATGTGTTAGCCGTAAAACCCAATTCAAACCAAGCTATAAAATACAAAGCCGTTTTTAAAGATGGAATGTCTTACTTAATGAAAACATTAGTAGACAAAAACTACAATAATGACGATGCTTTTGTTGAAAAAACATTCAATTCCTTTAAACCTTTTGACACTTTAATAACACCATCTGTTTTTGAAAACAAATTCAAATATTTTGTTGAAGATGCTTATAGTGAAAATGACACCATACGATATTCAGCATTAAATTCAGTTTACTTTTTAGACATTACAAAAGAAGATTTACCACAAGTAAAAGAATTTTTAGAAGGTTTTGAATTCAAACAAGATGAAAATGAAACCTTAGTGGCTCTGTATGAAAAAATAGGACAAATTAAAGACCCAGTAGTCATCCCATATTTAGAAAACATCTACAAGAAAGAAAATGTTACAACCTCTATTCAATTTGCTATCTTAAATGCTTTGACAAACCAAAAAAGCAAAGAAGCCTACAAGGTTATTGGTAAATTATTAGACTATGATTTACCTCTTTCTGATAACGAATATGAAGTGACTAGTTTATTTAGCAGTTTTGAATATGACATTGAAAATAGCGAAGTTTTATTTCCAGATATTTTTCAGTTTTATAGTGTAAATGAATATCATACTCCTATAATTGATTTTACAAATAAATTAATTGAATCTAATTTAGGTAATCCAAAAAAACTGAAATCATACAAAAAAATGTTATTGACTAATGCTAAATTAGAATATAAACGAGTATTGAGTTGGAAACAAAAACAAGATATAGAAGAAAACGATGGTTATGGCTATTATGACGATGGCAATTATGCTCCTACGGGAGATTTAACAAGCTATTTAAATATCTTGTATCCCTTTAAAAAAGAAAAAGCTGTTGCCGAACTTTATGCAAAAGCTGAAAAATTAGACGTAGACAATCTATCAATAGGTTTAGCTAAAATTCAATTGGATAAAAACAACGAAGTAGATAAAAAAAGCATAGACAAATTAGTAGCCAAACCTAATACAAAATTTGTTGCTTTTCAGATGTTGCACCACACAAAAGATTTTGAAGCATTGAACAAATTCAGTGAAGATACAATTGCACTAGCGGCATTGACCTATTTTGATGATTTGAAAAAAGACAAAGATTCAGTTACCTTTTTAGACAAAAAAATCATTACGCAAGACAAAAAAGAGATTCATTATTTCTTTTATAAAATTGTGGATATTGATGAAGATTCATACAACAAAAATGCTGAAAAAATAGCAGGAATTGGTTTTGTAATGGAAGATGGAAAAATAAATCCACAAGCCTTTAAAAAACTGCGTTCAAAAACAATTATTGAGGAAAAAGAAATTGAACCTTACATGAAATCTGTTATAGATGAAAGCATAAACGTTAATCATCCAAGAGCTACTTACCAAAAAATGAGCGATGCTTACAACATTTATGGTGGCTATGAAGAGGAATATTATGAAGAATAAATTTAAAATATGACAACAAAAAACCGTTGCGCTTGGTGCGAAAAAGATGATTTATATAGAGATTATCACGACAATGAATGGGGAAAACCTGTTTATGATGACGATAAATTGTTTGAATTTCTAATCTTAGAAACGTTCCAAGCAGGTTTAAGTTGGTACACCGTTTTAGTCAAAAGAGAAAATTTTAGAAAAGCATTTGATAATTTTGACTATAAAAAAATCACAAAGTACGATGATACCAAAGTTGAAGAATTACTACAAAACGAAGGAATTATCAGAAACAAATTGAAAGTAAAAGCCACAATTTCAAATGCAATTGCTTTTATGGAAGTGCAAAAAGAATTTGGCAGTTTCTCTAAATACATCTGGAATTTTGTAGATGGAAACCCCATTGACAACAAACCCAAAACCTTAAAAGATGTACCAGCTACTACTCCACTTTCGGATGCCATTAGCAAAGACTTAAAAAAACGCGGTTTTAAATTTGTAGGCTCAACAGTTATGTATGCTCACATGCAAGCTACAGGAATGGTTAATGATCATGTGGAAGATTGTTGGACAAGAAAATAGTGTACTGTTCGCAAATTTCAGTTAGCAAACTAAATTTTCCCTTTCAAAATCCTCATAAAACTATCTCTAGAAATTTCAAAAGCTCCCAGTTTTTCCAAATGGTCATTATGCACTTGGCAATCTAATAATCGATACTTCTTTTCTTTTAAGTATTCTACCAATTTTACAAAAGCTACCTTGGATGCATTTGGCACTTTAGAGAACATACTTTCTCCACAAAAAATGGTTCCTAAATCTACACCGTATAAACCTCCAACTAGTTCTTCATTTTGCCAAACCTCAACAGACATAGCAAATCCCTTCTCATGTAGCTTGCAATAAGCATCTATCATGTCTTGCGTTATCCATGTACCGTTTTGTCCTACCCTTTTTATTTGTTGGCAATTGGTAATTACTTCTCTAAATTGTTGGTTAAAAGTGATTTTAAAGACGTCTCTATTGATAATATTTCTCAAACTTTTCTTCACTTTATAATCCTGTGGATTTACAACCATTCTATCTGAAGGTGACCACCAAAGAATGGGTTCATCAGCTTCAAACCATGGGAAAATTCCATTTCTATAAGCTAAAAGCAAGCGTTCTGTAGATAAATCACCACCAACAGCTAAAATTCCCTCATAGGAAGCTTCTTCAACAGGTGGGAAATAAAGTTCTTTAGTTACGTAATACATTTTTGAGAAAGAAAATAGAAAATAGAAAATAGAAAATAGACAAAAGTCAGAAACTCAAGTAAATTAACTCAAATTTCTGACTTCTAAATTATGACTTCTAACTTCTTAGAAAGGCAAATCGTCGTGCTCTTCTTCATTGAAGTTTGAAGCTGGTTCAAAAGCATCAGCTGCTGGCATTGGAGCCACATTTCCTTGAGGTGCTTCTGATTGCATCTTTTCAATTCTCCATCCTTGAATGCTGTTGAAATATTTTGTTTCACCTTGTGGATTAACCCATTCTCTACCTCTAAGATTGATGGAAACTTTCACTTGTTCTCCTGCAGTATATGCATCTAACAAAGCTGTTTTATCTTGTGTAAACTCAATCATAATATGTTGAGGATATTGCTCATCTGTTGTTACAACTAATTCTCTTTTTTTGAATGTTGCACTTACTTGTTGTTCTGGGTTGATAACCTTTACTCTTCCTAAAATTTCCATACTAAATTATTTATTGTTTAGCCAAAAGTACTTTCCAAGCACTCAAAGCTTCGTTATTATCTAAATATTCTTTTGCTTTTTGGTGTTTTTTGCCTTCATCATCCGAACTTAAAACTCCTTTTACGGCAAAATTTTCTTTTACAAAGATAGCAATTTCTTCTTCATTTGGAATAGCTTCTATATTTCCTAATTTGCCTAAATCATTTCCATCAAAATAAGTGCTTTCTTTAATAAATTGTGGTATAGCATCTACTCCAATTCCTAAAGTTGTTAGAGGTTTTTCAACTTCAAAAAGTCCGTTTATGGCTCTACTGTACCAATTGCCTCCTAAACGGGAAACTAAATCAATCTTCATTTGATCAATCATGCCGTTTTCATCTAAAATTGTTTCGCTTACGTGAATTTTTACTACTTCACAAATTACTAAATTTCCTGCACCTCCTTCTGTTCCTAAAGCAATTATTTGATTTACTTTACATTCAAATTGCACTGGACTTTCAGCAACTCTAAAAGGTTGTACTACATCAGATTTTAACATCGTAAAACCTGCTTTTTCAAATTCATTAACACCATCAGGATATTCTGTGCTAGAAAGAGACATTTGTTGAACCATGCTATAATCTACAATATTAATCACAACTTCTTTTGTAGCTTCACAATTGATTAATGTGTGTTTTATGGTGTTATTTCTGACTCTTCTTGCTGGTGAAAATACCAATATGGGTGGATTTGAACTAAACACATTAAAAAAACTAAAAGGAGACAAATTTGAAAGTCCATTTATATCAATTGTACTTGCAAAGGCTATGGGTCTTGGAGCAATAGCACTTTGAAGATAACCTTGTAGTTTTGCAGGAGAAACGTCTTTTGGATTAATACTTATCATTGCTAAACTTTTTTTACAAATATAATTTTTTAAGATTAAAATCGTTTACATTAGGTCTTAAATCTTTGCTATAAATTTAGTACTTTTAACAAAAAAAATGCATGCGGTTTACTGAAAGAAGCAACTCTACTAGATGGTTTATCATCATATCTTCCTTTTTAATTGTTCTATTAATCTTATGGAACACGTATAATTTTTTTCAAATTTTTAAAAATGAAGAGCGTATTAAAATGGAACTTTGGGCAACTGCTCAAAAATCATTAGCTAAAGCAGATGAAAATACAGATTTAGATTTGATTTTAGCCATAACTACAAACAACACCACTATACCGATTATTGTAGCAGATGAAAATGGTAAAATCAGTAATTTTGCTAATATTGAAGAACATATTTCTAATGATTCTATAAAACTAAAAGATTATTTCAAAGATTTAAAAAACCAGAATGCTCCCATTGCTATGGAGAATCTGGTTCTTTATTATGGAAATTCCCCATTATTAACTCAATTGAAATATTATCCCATTGCTCTTTTCTTGATAATTGTTCTTTTTGGTGCAGTTGTATATAATTTTTATAGGGCCACAAAAATGTCTACCCAAAATAAATTATGGGCTGGAATGGCTAAAGAAACGGCTCATCAAATTGGCACTCCTTTATCTTCTTTAATAGGCTGGTTAGAAATTCTAAAACTAGACAATGTAGAACAATCAACTATTGAAGAAATTGAAAAAGACATCAATCGCTTGCAAACCATAACGGATAGATTTTCAAAAGTGGGAAGTGAACCTGTTTTAGAAATAAAAGATATTATTTCGGAAACTAAAACTTCGTTTGATTATTTAAAAGATAGAAGCTCCAAACAAATAGATTTTAAATTTATTGCGCCTGACAAAGCCATAAATGTAGCCATAAATCCTGCATTACATAGTTGGACCATTGAAAATTTAGTCAAAAATGCTATTGATGCTATGAAAGGCAAAGGCGCTCTTTCTTTGAGTATTGAGGAAAGGGAAGATTATATAAAAATTAAAGTTTCTGACACTGGAAAAGGGATTCCAAAATCTAGTTTTACTAAGGTTTTTGAACCTGGCTTTACTACTAAAAAACGAGGCTGGGGTTTAGGTTTATCGCTAACTAAAAGAATCGTTCAGGAATATCACAAAGGAAAAATAAAAGTGGCACAATCTGAAATTGGCAAAGGAACAACCATGCAAATTAGTTATAAAAAAGCAACTTCTATTGCTTGATTAAAAACATCTTTTTTCGGTCTTTGGTGTTTTTTGTTAGATAATCTTCTACAAAGTTTTTATGCTTTTTTGTTTCTTCTATAGTGTCAATTAAACCTCTTTTAAATTTATTTAAATCGTAGAGATTTTCTTGTCCTACAAATCCTAGTTTATATATTTTATCGTTACAATCTTCAAAAATAGATAATGGTTCTTCTATCATTTTTAGGATGTCTTTATCTTCTTTTAAAGGTCTAAATTGGGCGTTTCTATAATAGATAAATTCGTTGAATAAATTTATTCCTTCGTTATATTTGCTTGTAATGGCATTAAGTTCTTTAACATTGTTATTTAGTGAATAAACTTCTAATTGTTTCTTTAAAATTTCGAATCGTTCTTTGGCTAATTTTGTAGTTACACCTGTTTGAATCATTCTTGATTTTAAGGCATCAAGTTGTTCGTTTTCAGAAAGTTTTTGAAAATTAGTTATGGTTTCATTGTAATCAAATGGTTCTTGTTTGGTATTTTGAACAAAAGTATTGTTTAGAAAATCTTTCTCTGTGATAGGATGATTTAAAAATTGCCACATATAATCAAAAGGCATGTGTGTTTGTATGCTTTCTGACGGCTTCATTTTGTAATGTTTGGATTGTAACCGTCTAACAAATTTGTCATTTTGAATGTATCCTGAATCCCAAGTTGGATCAAAAACATACCATTTTTCATCTTGCATTTTTATGGCACACCAAGCATGTGATCGTTCTGCTACTATATTATTTTTCTTGGTATATCCTGAAACTACTTGACAGTTGTATCCTAACTGTGAGATGATATCTTTAAAAAATTTAGCATAATGAATGCAAACGCCTTTTTTTGATGCTATTGTTTTTGAGACCATTTCGTCATCAGAAATTACTAAATTCACAGTAAATTCATGTGTTATATCATAAGAAATAGTTGAAATGACGTGATAGTAAGCGGCTTTTATTTGTGTTTCTTCTGTAGTAAATTTTTCTTGAATGTATGTTGCAATTTCTTTTGAAGATTTTTTCTGCTTTTCAGGAATTGATTGCATTATTTTTTCCACATCTGCATAAATACTTTTTACTTGAGCTAAAGCAATTGTTTGGAAAAATAGAAAACAAATTAAATATTTCATCGGAAGGAGTTAAAACAAAAAAACACCAAAATGGTGCTTTTATTATAAATTGGAAGAAATTTTTTGGGCAATGGCTTCAAACTCTTCTTTTTCTAAACTGACTTTTCGTTGAAAACGCATATCATCCATATCTTGCAATGGAATTAAATGCACATGAACATGAGGCACTTCTAAACCTACAACTGCAACTCCTACTCTTTTGCAATCTACTGCTTTTTCAATGGCCTTTGCTACTTTTCTAGCAAACTGCATCAATCCTAAATAATGGCCTTCTTCCATGTCAAAAATTTTATTAATTTCTTCTTTTGGAATACACAAGGTGTGTCCTTTTGCATTTGGATTAACATCTAAAAAAGCTAAATAATTTTCATCTTCAGCAATTTTGTAGCATGGAATTTCTCCACTGACAATTTTAGTAAAAATAGAAGCCATTTTTTAGGAATTGGTTAGGTCTTAACTTATCTTGAAATCTCTAATATTTCGAATTTTAAGGCACCGTTTGGAACAGTGATTTCTGCAATTTCTCCAACAGATTTTCCGAGTAAACCTTTTCCTATTGGAGAAGTAACTGAAATTTTACCTGTTTTTAAATCTGCTTCACTTTCAGCAACTAATGTATAGTTCATTTCCATGCCATTAGCTTGGTTCTTAATTTTCACTTTTGACAATACTAATACTTTTGATAAATCTAATTGTGATTCATCAATCAATCTTGCATTAGCAACAACTTCTTCAAGTTTAGAAATTTTCATTTCTAATAATCCTTGCGCTTCTTTTGCTGCGTCATATTCTGCGTTCTCAGATAAGTCGCCTTTATCTCTTGCATCTGCAATGGCTTGAGATGCTTTTGGTCTTTCTATACTTTTAAGTTGATCTAATTCTTCTCTTAGATGTTTTAATCCTTCTGCTGTGTAATAAGATACTGTACTCATAACTTAAGTGGTTTATAAAAATAGAAAAAATCCCATACGAGTGGGATTCCTATATGCAAATATAACAAATATTTTGATTACTAAATTTTTTAAGATATAATTTTGAGTTTTAGTTCTTGAAATGTTTTAAATTTGACTTAAAAATAAGTTATGAAGAAATTTATCTTACTACTATTGCTTCCTTTTTTTATGGGTTGTGAAAAAGACAGCGTAGGAAGTAGAAATCCTTTTTTGCCAGATTATGCTGTGAATTATAATGTGAATTTGAACTTGCCTACTTTTAGTAATTTGCAATTTCCTGGAAATGGTGTTTTGATTACGACTGCTGGCGTTGGGATAAGAGGCATTTTTGTATTTAACACAGGTTCTGGTTATGTTGCCTTTGATGCTGCTTGTCCTAATCAAGCTTTAGGTGACTGTTCGTCTATGACTTTAAATGGAATTAATGCTGTTTGTCCTTGTGATGATGCGGAATATAGTTTATTCACAGGTTTATCTGAAGGAAAAAATTATCCTATGAAACCTTATAGAACTGAGGTCAATGGAAATATTATAAGAGTATACAATTAAAAAAGGGAAGTTTAAAAACTTCCCTTTCTTCTGTTTAGAATTTTAAAGTCATTCCAGCTAGGAAATTGATTCCAGCTTGTGGATAAAATCCTGCTCCTTCAATTGTTGTTATTGCAGGTGGATTTGAAAAATCATCATCATACGTATAGAAATAGCCATTTGACTCATATTCAATATCAAACAGATTATTGATTAAAGCTGAAAACACAATTGATTTCAATCCTTTATTGATATTCCATTCATAATTCACATTTAGATCATTAATAAAATAAGCATCTAATGTTGAATTTTCTGAATCAATATTTCCCATGTATTGTTTACCAACATATTTAGACAACAATGAAACTTGTAACTTTTTCAGCGGCAAGAAAGTGATATTTCCACCAGCAATTACATCTGGAGAAAAAGCAATGTTTGTGTCACCTAGATTTTGTAATTGTCCATCACGTTGAAAGAAAAAATCTTTATTTTTATTTTGACTTACGGTAACATTTGGTTGAAAAAATAATTTATCTGTAATCTCAATTTGGGCATCAATTTCAAGACCAACTCTATAACTTTTTCCACTATTTGTAAAAATTGGTGAACCTACATCGTTTAACGCACCTGTTAAAACTAACTGATTGGTGTAGTCCATAAAAAACGCATTTGTGTTTACTTTTACTTTTTTAGAATTGTATTTCCATCCTAATTCAAAGTCTTTCAAACGTTCTGATTTCGTGCTTCCACTTTCATAATCATCTCTTCTTGGTTCTTTATTGGCAATACCAAAATAACCGTAGAACATATTTTTGCTATTCAATTGGTAATTCATTCCTACTTTTGGATTGAAGAAACGAAATGTATCATTTACATCATCAAATCTAAAACTATCTGCTTGATAAAATACCATTCTGTATTGTAAATCTGCGAAAACACTCAGTTTGCTCATTACTTCTTGAGATATTTTCCCGTATACATTTATATCGTCTTTATTTCCAAAATTATCGTAATAACGATTTGGACCAGGCACATAATATTGCGTATTAACTACTTCGCCATAATGTTTTCCTAGATAACGATTAGCTGCACCTCCAATTTGGAAATTTGTTTTTCTATAATTATAATTCAAGCTTGCTGTTGCTCCAAAAAAGTCATTATCTAACCATCTTTTTCGAACCAAATCAGAAATTAAATTTCCATTAAAATCTGGTAGATTATAATCTGAAAGTGTTTCGTCTTCTCTGTATTGTTCAAAATATCCTTTACCTAAAGTATAATGTAAAGCTACATTTGAATTCCATTTAGAATTCCATTTTTCAGACCAATGCAGTTGGAAGTGGTTTTGCCAATAATTATCTGTTTCATTGTCATAAAACTGCTCGTTACCATTTTCGTCAAAGTAAAGTCCTGCAAGATTGTAAGTTCTATCATTTTTAAGCTTTTCTTCATCTTCAATACCATACCAAGCTTGATAGGTTTTCTCCTTTCCTCCAAAAGCTAAAAACTTTATTAAAGTATTTTCTTTAACATAATTAGCATTTAAAAAATAGCCAAACATATTAGTTGATGCTCTATCAATAAAACCATCAGAAGCAATTTGAGATAATCGTCCATTGATTTCAAAATTATTGTGCAAACCTGTTCCGAAGGCTAAAGTATGCTTTCGTGTTCCAAAACTACCAGCAGAGTTAGCAACTTCAGCATAAGCTTCTTCTTGATATGATTTTGTTTCCACATTTAAACTTGCCCCAAAAGCTCCAGCTCCATTTGTAGATGTTCCAACACCTCTTTGCAATTGAGCACTTTGAATGGATGATGCAAAATCAGGTAAGTTTACAAAAAATGTTCCCTGACTTTCACTATCATTAAAAGGAACACCATTTAAAGTAACATTTATTCTCGAACCATCAGAACCTCTAACTCTCATATAAGTGTAGCCAACCCCATTTCCTGCATCAGTAGTAGTTACAACTGAAGGTTGATAGTTTAATAAAACGGGAATGTCTTGTCCAAGATTTCGTTTAGCAATTTCCTCTTTTGAAATATTGGTAAAAGTGATAGGATCTTTTTCTTTTGCTCTTACAGATGTTAAAACTACTTCTTTGAGTTGTGTAACTTTTGTAGAATCAGTTTGAGTTTCTTGTGAAAAAGAACTCAGAGAATAGAAAATAGAAAATAGAAAATAGAAAACTGCTGAATTTTGTAAAAAAGTCTTTTCTCTTTTCTCCTTTTTCTTTTCTCTTTTTTTAAATAATTGTTTCATTCGTAAATAAATTATACGAATAAAAGGGGTAATTATTCTTTGGTTAAAATTAAAATTGAAAATCCTGACGCCAGTAAACGTGCACTTTTACCTTTGTCTTTTCCCTAAACAGCATTACCTGTTCTAGGTTCTACGGGTATAATCTCAGCTCGTTATTTAGAGCACCCCTTTGAGACGGTGCAAATATAATAGAAAGTATTAAGATTTTGGTATTAAGTATTAAGATTTTTTTGATTGATTAAACCTTTCTTACTTAATACTACAATTCGGGTTTCTTTCTATTTTGTTTTATTGTAGCAGTAGTTTTTTTAGATTGTAGTCTTTTTTCTTTTACGGCCTTTGGAACTTTAGTTTCTTTTCTGATTTTAGGTTTTTTTAAGCCTTTCTCTAAAATTTCGAAAAAACGTTTTGTAACAATTGTTTTGTTTTTTAATTGGCTTCTATCTTCATCACAATTTAAGATTAAGATAAAATCTTGCGTGAGTTTTGAAGCTATTTTTTCCTTTAAATAAGTTTTTTCTTCTTCGTCCAATCCTAAAGAATTTTCTAAATCAAAAGTTAAGACTACTTTAGATGAAACTTTATTTACGTTTTGTCCACCTGCACCGCTACTTCTAACTGCTTTGAAATTAAGTTCTTTTGATAAAGTTTCTTTATTCATTTAACTTTTTTTGTCTTCTGGCTGATGAGAAGGTTTTAAAAGATCGTTGACGGTTTTTACTGGATTAAAAGTGGATAATGGAACTTCTACGAAGAGTGTTATCCATTTTGCCATTGCTCCATTCCATAAGCCAGGTAATTCAAATGATTTTACTGGTTTTCCAAATTTGTTTTTTTCTACTATAAAACCTGTGTTTGTATCAACAAATTTATTCAAATCGAAGGTGTTATTTTTATAATCTTTGATACCACAAACTAAATCAACTGGATTAAAATGTGTGGCTAATTCTACAATTTTCTTTTGCTCTTTATCTTTCAAATTGATTTGAGAAGTTTCAACAATTTGTAGAGAAGATAAACCATTTTCATTTTTTACCCAGAACGGACCACCACCTGGTTCTCCTTCATTTTTAACCATTCCACAAACTCTGATAGGCTTATTCAATTCATTAAAAAGAAATTCTATTTTGTATTCTTTTTGAAATTTATCAAAATTGATAGGCAATGAAATATTTAGCTTATTTTTAACGAAAACTTTGATTTCTTCTATTAGTTCTTTATCTATTTTATTCGTTTCTAATTGCTCTAAATAATTAAAAACTTGTTCTTGAATTTTCAACAGTAAACCTCCTAAAACCTTTTTATATTTGATAATGTCAACGATATGATTTTGCGAAACATTATCAATATTTTTTATAAAAATTATGTCTGATTCTAATTGATTTAAATTTTCAATCAGTGCACCATGTCCTCCTGGTCTAAAAAGCAAACTTCCATCTTGCATTCTAAAAGGAGTATTGTCTAAATTGACGGCTATTGTATCTGTAGATTCTTTTTGATAGGAGTATGAAACTTCAATTTCTGAATATTCTTTACTTATAGACTCAAAATCTTTTTGAAATTCTCTTGAAATGGTGAAATGAACTTTCGGTTTTATTGCTTCTTTTTTATAAAAAATTGTTTCATTGAGATGTTCTTCAATCGGACTCAATATTAAACCATCCTTATAATGAAAAGGTAAAACTCCTTTTGGTTTATTGGCAAAATTAAAATGTTCAGATGAAAGAAGTGTTTTTATAAACAAAAAGTCTCTTTCATCTTTTTCTAATTCATAATAATTAGGTGTAAAATCTAAAATTCTATCTTTAACTTGTCTATAGAAAGGAAAGTTTCTTAATCCTACAAGAAATACTTGTAAATCATGATCCTTTTTGTGGTTTATGTAGGAATTAATCGTGTCGTTTTCAAAGTCAAATTCGGTTAAAAACTCGGTTAAAAACTTAAACATTCTACTAGCTGCTCCAGAAGCTGGAACAAACTTTTTGATGGTTTTTTTTCCTTTATTTTGGTCGAAAAAAGTGGTTAAATCTTCAACTTCTTCTGGCGAAAAAACTAAAATTCCATCTCCAATTGTGGCTGATTTTTCAAGATTAACTTTGGCTATACCTTTAGAAAAAAAGTGAAGTTGTTGTTCAATTTTTTCTAGAGAAATCCCTTTTTCTTGAATTTGTTTTATATCTTTTTGACTAAATTTTTCTTCCATTCTTGATAACCATAAAATGCTATTACGGTAAATATTAAGTATTGAATGCTGGTGAAAGTATACCCTTTATAAAAATACAAAGGTACAGAAACTAAATCTCCAATAATCCAAAGTATCCAATTTTCTAATTTACGCTTAGCCATTAACCACATTCCAACAAAAAATATTCCTGTTGTAAATGTATCTACATAAGCTGTCCAATGGGTAAATTTATCAAAATATTTGTAAACTACCACTACAAATCCTATCGTTATCATAAAAATAATGATTCCGTAATAAATTTCCTTTGTTTTAATTGTGGTAATAGGAAATTCTGGTTGATCATTTTTTTTTCTACTCCAAACATACCACCCATATATACTCATGGTTGTATAATAGCCATTAATCAACATATCGCCTACTAAACCCCATTTATTAAGCAAATAAACGAATAGTATTGTGCTAATAATTCCAGTAGGAAATACCAAAATATTATTTTTTTTAGCAAAAAGCACACTAACAAGTCCGAAAAGAATCGCAACAATTTCTATAAATATATCAATTGGTTCGAAGGTGTAATATTGAGAAAACAAAAAATCAATCATTCTTCAAAAAAATTAGGGTCATTTTCAAAAGCAGTTCCAATGACTACCAAGTCGGCTCCAGCTCTAAAGGCGTTTTCAATTCCAGTTTTGGTTTTAATGCCACCACCAACTATTAAAGGAATAGTAATCTTTTGAGCAACTTGTTCAATCATTTGGAGTGGTATTGGGTTTTCAGCACCACTTCCTGCTTCGAGATAAATTAATTTATTACCCATAAATTCAGCTGCTTTTGCCGTTTGACAAATATAATTGATATTATTTCTATCTAAGGGTTTGGTTTGACTAACTCGTTCAACAGCGGTAGGTTTTCCACTTTCAATTAAAAGATATCCTGTTGGAATTATTTCTAAAGTTGACTTCTCCAAAATTGGAACAGCATTAATTTGATGTTCAATTAAATAATCCGGATTTCTTCCAGAAACTAAATTGAGAAACAAAATACCATCAGCCAAAAGTGAAATTTGAGAAGGATTACCAGGAAATAAGAGAATAGGCAAACTACAATATTCTTTTAACTTCAAAATTAAAGTATTTATTTGATTGGTTTCTACAAAACTTCCTCCTACAAAAATATGTGTAGTTGGTGATTGATTAATTTTTGCTGACAAAGCTGCAATGTCATCTAAAGAAACTTTATCTGGATCAATCAGAATTGCTAAAAGTTTTTTTTCTTTTTTTTTGCAGTTTAGTATTTCTTGATAAATTTCAGTCATGGATTAATTTTCAAAGGCGCATACAAAAATATATTCTTCCTCTACGTTAAATTCTACATTAAATCTTTCTTCTTTGTCATTAAATTTCAATGTTGCCATTGCTTTTTTATCTTCAAATTTAAAATCATCTTCAAAAATATGGTTAGGAAAGCTTATCCCTTTTTCATTTTTAATTTTAAAAATAGCTTCTTTAATTCCCCAAATTACGGTTGCTTTTTTAATTTTATCGCCTTCGCTTAGATGTTCTAAATGAGTTGGATTCATAAATTTTGGGGCTATTCTTAAAATTTTTTCTTTTAAAATTTCCATATCAATCCCTATATTCTTTTCACTGATTGCAATAGCAGAAAAATCATTGGAATGTGAAATTGAAATATGCATATCTTTTATTGCACAGCCTTGTGGTTTTAAATTAGGCTTACCAAAAGCATCATAATACAAATCAAAATCATTGTAATCAATATGTTGTAACAATTTTCTAACCGCTAAAAAACCTTTTTTATGACTTTCATATTTCATAGATGCTAATCGCAAAATTGAAGAATCTTTTAACCTAACATCATTTAAAAGTTCGGTTAATTCTTCTGTAATTTTCCATAAATACAGCTTGGTATTGTTCGATAAATAAATAACCTTATGTAGTGGCATGAAAATATTTTATTGAATTTCAATTGATTATCCTATTAAACAATTCACAAAATAAGCGAATCTATTATTAAAATAAAAAGGAATTACTTACCTTTGCACTTTAAAATTTATAATACAAATATACAATAGATGAGTACAAAAATCGCAAATTATGTACCTTATAAAGTTAAAGATATCACTTTAGCAGATTGGGGAAGAAAAGAAATTGAATTAGCTGAAGCAGAAATGCCAGGTTTAATGGCTTTAAGAGAAGAATATGGCGCAAGTCAACCTTTAAAAGGAGCTAGAATTGCTGGATGTTTACACATGACCATTCAAACTGCTGTTTTAATAGAGACTTTAGTTGCTCTTGGAGCTGATGTTACTTGGTCTTCTTGTAATATCTTTTCAACTCAAGATCATGCTGCTGCTGCAATTGCTGCTGCTGGGATTCCAGTTTATGCATGGAAAGGTTTAAATGAAGAAGAATTTGATTGGTGTATTGAACAAACTTTGTGGTTTGGTGAAGACAGAAAACCATTGAACATGATTTTAGATGATGGTGGAGATTTAACCAATATGGTATTTGATAGATTCCCTGAATTAATTGCTGACATCAAAGGTTTATCTGAAGAAACTACAACTGGAGTTCACCGTTTATATGAAAGAATGCAAAACGGAACTTTACATATTCCTGCTATTAATGTAAATGATTCTGTGACTAAATCTAAATTCGACAACAAATATGGTTGTAAAGAATCTGCTGTTGATGCAGTTAGAAGAGCAACTGATATTATGTTAGCTGGAAAAAGAGTTGTTGTATGTGGATATGGCGATGTTGGAAAAGGAACTGCTGCTTCATTTAGAGGAGCTGGTTCAATTGTTACCGTAACTGAGATTGATCCAATTTGTGCTTTACAAGCTGCTATGGATGGTTTTGAAGTTAAAAAATTAGATACAGTAGTAGCTAATGCAGATATTATCATTACAACAACAGGAAATAAAGATATCGTTTTAGGTTCTCATTTTGAAAAAATGAAAGACAAAACAATCGTTTGTAATATTGGACACTTTGATAACGAAATTGATATGGCTTGGTTAAATAAAAACCATGGTGCTAGTAAAATTGAAATCAAACCTCAAGTTGACAAATATACAATTGCAGGGAATGACATTATCATTTTGGCTGAAGGACGTTTAGTAAATTTAGGTTGTGCTACAGGTCACCCAAGTTTTGTTATGAGTAACTCATTTACAAACCAAACTTTGGCACAAATTGAATTATGGACAAATACTGCCGCTTACAAAAATGAAGTTTATATGTTGCCAAAACATTTAGATGAAAAAGTAGCCGCTTTACATTTAGCTAAGTTAGGAGTTGAATTAGAAGAATTAAGACCTGACCAAGCTAAATACATTGGTGTGCCAGTTGAAGGGCCATTCAAACCAGAATATTACAGATATTAATCTACAATTCTGTCATGCTGAACTTGATTCAGCATCTCATTTAATTATAACCCTTACAGCAATGTGAGGGTTTTCTTTTGGGCAATTGCCAAGGCACCGCGCTATTCGTTATATCTTTTCTTTTTTAAAGAAAAAAAGAAAAGGATGCCACTACTATCACTATTGCAAAAACGCATTAACAATCAAAAATATTTTTCTTGACAAAATTATAGTCATGCTAAATACATTTTAGAATTTCAAATCAAATAGAAGAAACCCTAAAACACAAACAATAAATACTAAATTAAAAACAAAAATCCCAAACTCATTTGAATTTGGGATTTTTATAATTTTGAAGTTTCTATTAATTATGCTTCAAAAGGAACTACAGATACAAATGATTTGTCATCTCCTTTTTTCTGAAACTTAACCACTCCGTCAACTCTTGCATGTAAAGTATGATCTTTACCCATGTAAACGTTTTCACCTGGATTGTGTTTAGAACCTCTTTGTCTTACGATAATGTTTCCAGCAATTGCAGCTTGTCCACCATAAATCTTAACGCCTAAACGTTTCGATTCTGATTCTCTACCATTCTTCGAACTACCGACACCTTTCTTGTGGGCCATGATGTTTTGGTTTTATAAGTTAATATTAAAATTAAACAGCTTTACCACCGTTTAATTCATCTTGTAATTTTTTTAATTCGTCCATTTTACCATCAGCAGCTAATTGAGCTTGTTGTGCCCAAGTTCCTGGATCTAAATGTTGTACTTTAGCATCAGCAGCATCTAAAATTTCTTTTACACTCTCTGCAGAAGCCTTAGCTAATTTTGCGAAAGTATCAATACCAGCAGCAACTAATACTTCAGCAGCTTTAGGACCAATTCCTTCAATTAATTTCAAATCATCTCCTTTTTTTGAAGCTTTTGCTTTTGGAGCTTTTGCCTCTTCAACTGGAGTTTCTACAACTTTTTGAGCTTTAGCTGGAGCTTCTTTTTTTGCCTCTTCTTTTTTAGGAGCTGCTTTTTTAGAACCTGTTGCTAAAATTCCTTCAATTACGATTTGAGATAATGATTGTCTGTGACCATTTTTCTTTTTGTAACCTTTTCTTCTTTTCTTTTTGAAAACGATTACTTTATCTCCTTTTAAGTGGCTTAACACTTTGGCTTCAACAGAAGCACCTTCTATAGCTGGGGCGCCTAAAGTAACTGTACCATTGTCGTCTAGTAAAAGAACTTTGTCAAAAGAAACTTTTGCTCCTTCGTCTTCAGCTAAACGGTGTACAAAAACTTTTTGGTCTTTGCTAACTTTAAATTGTTGCCCTGCTATCTCTACGATTGCGTACATAACAATGTGTTTAAATTATTTTTTTAAGGTTGCAAATATACAACTAATTACTATAATCACAACACATTAGCTGAAATATTTTTTTAATACCTTTTTTTATAGAAAAGTGTAACATTTTTACGAAATTAGCAACTTATTAAAAAAACAACAACTTCATTTTATGAAAAAATCATTAATAGCTTTAAGCGCAATGCTTATGATAGGAAGTATTTCTACCGCTCAAAACGTAGCTTTTGAAGAATTTGATTTAGACAATGGCTTACATGTTATTCTTCATCAAGACAATTCTGCACCTGTAATTATTACATCTGTGATGTATCATGTAGGAGCAAAAGACGAACAACCAAACCGAACAGGTTTTGCTCACTTTTTTGAACACCTTTTATTTGAAGGAACAAAAAACATTGAAAGAGGTGAATGGTTTAAAATTGTAACAGCTAATGGCGGACAAAACAACGCCAATACTTCTGATGACAGAACGTATTACTATGAAGTTTTCCCATCTAATAATTTAGAACTAGCCTTATGGATGGAATCTGAACGATTAATGCATCCAGTAATTAACCAAATTGGTGTTGACACTCAAAACGAAGTAGTTAAAGAAGAGAAAAGATTACGTGTTGACAATCAGCCTTATGGGAACTTAATTAAAGCTGTAAAACAAAACTTATTCAAAACACATCCATACAAATGGACAACTATTGGTGAAATGGAACATTTAGATGCAGCAACTTTAGAAGAGTTTCAAGCATTTAATAAAAAATTCTATATTCCAAACAATGCTGTTTTAGTTGTGGCTGGACAATTTGAAAAAGGTCAGGCTAAAGAGTGGATTCAAAAATATTTTGGTGCTATTCCTAAAGGAACTCCAATCCAAAGAAATAAGGTTGAAGAAGCTCCAATTACAAAAACAATTACAGCTACTTGGGAAGATCCTAACATTCAAAAACCAATGTATGTTCAAACTTATAGAACTCCTTCAATGAAAACTAGAGAAGCTAGAGTTCTTGATATGTTGTCAACATATTTATCTGACGGAAAAAGCTCAGTGCTTTACAAAAAAATAGTTGACGATAAAAAAATGGCTCTTCAAATAGCTGCTTTTAACTTTAGTCAGGAAGACCATAGTATGTATATTCTATTAGGAATTCCAATGGAAGGATTTACTCAGGAAGATATTAACAGAGAAATTGACGAAGAAATTCTTAAAGTTCAAACGGAATTAATTTCGGATAAAGATTTAGAAAAATTGAGAAATATTTTCGAAAATCAATATGTAAATAGCAATACAAGTGTTGAAGGAGTTGCAAGTAATTTAGCAACCTATTATATGTTATATGGTGATGTTAATTTAATTAATACAGAATTAGATATTTATAAATCTATTACTAAAGAAGAAATTAGAGATGTAGCAAAGAAATATTTGAATACCAATCAAAGATTACTTTTAAATTACATTCCTGCAACAGATAAAACTCAAAAATAAGAACACATATCATGAAAAAATTATTATATATAGTAACAAGTTTGTTCTTTATGACAACAATGACGGCACAAGACAGACCGATGCCAAAATCTGGTCCAGCTCCAACTATAAACATCAAAAAACCTCAAACTTTTACCCTAAAAAATGGATTAAAAGTATTGGTTGTTGAAAACCCAAAATTACCTAGAGTTTCTTATACTTTAACCATTGACAATACTCCATACACTGAAGGAAATAAAAAAGGTGTTGACGATATGTTAAGTGCAATGATTGGAAATGAAACAGAAAAAACATCTAAAGAAGCTTTCAATGAAGAAATTGATTTCTTAGGTGCAAACATTAACTTTTCATCAAACGGTGCAAACGCTAGTGGATTATCAAAATATTCTGATAGAATTTTAGAATTAATGGTAGAAGGATGTTTAGAACCAAAGTTTACTCAAGAAGAATTTGACAAAGAAAAATCAAAAATGATTGAAGGTCTTAAATCTGAAGAGAAAAACGTTACAGCAAATGCAAGAAGAGTTGAAAACATCTTAGTGTATGGAAAAAATCACCCAAGAGGAGAATATTTAAGTGAAACTACATTAAACAATGTTACATTAGAAGATGTTAAACTAAACTACAACACTTACTTTTTACCTGAAAAAGCATATTTAGTAATTATTGGAGATGTAAAATTTAAAGACATCAAAAAGCAAGTTGAAAAAGCATTCAAAGGATGGAAAAAAGGTACTGCTCCACAGCTTTCATTTACTGAGCCTACAGATGTTCAGTATAGCCAAATTAACTTTGTAGACATGTCAAATGCAGTTCAATCAGAAATTGCAGTGATTAACACTACAAACTTAAAAATGACTGACAAAGAATATTATGCAGCTCTTTTAGCCAACCAAATTTTAGGTGGTGGTGGTGAAGGTAGATTATTCTTAAACCTACGTGAAAAACATGGTTGGACATACGGTTCATATTCATCAATTGGTTCTGGAAAATATACTTCAAAATTTAGAGCTGGAGCTTCTGTTAGAAATTCAGTAACAGATAGTGCTATAGTTGAAATTTTAAATGAAGTTAAAAGAATGAGAACAGATTTAGTTTCTAACGAAGATTTGAAAAACGCAAAAGCTAAATACGTTGGTAACTTTGTAATGCAAATTGAAAAACCTGAAACTGTAGCTTTCTATGCTTTAAACAAAGAAACTCAAAATTTACCAGATGATTTCTACGAAAATTACATCAAAAACATCAATGCAGTAACGGCAGAAGATATCCAAGCAGCTGCAAATAAATACTTTTTAGCAGATAACTTAAGAATTGTTGTTGTTGGAAAAGCAGCGGATGTTGTTCCAGGATTAGAAAAATCAGGCATTCCAGTAATGTATTATGATCGTTTTGGTAATAAAGTTGACAAACCTGTTATTAAGAAAGAAATTCCAAAAGGTGTTACTGCTCAAACCGTTTTAGGAAATTATATCCATGCTATTGGTGGAGAAAAAGCACTAAAAAATGCTAAAACTACAGCTGTTTATGCTAAAGGAGAAATTCAAGGTCAAGAATTAGCTTTAACTATAAAAAACTCAAGTGCTAATAAAATGTCTTTCATTCTATCTGGAATGGGCATGGAATTAGGAGGTGTTAAGACTAATGGTAAAAAAGTTGTTGAAGTTCAACAAGGACAGAAAAAAGAAGTTACTGACGCTGAAAAAGTAAAAAGAGTCACTGAAGTAGCTTACCCTTTTGTTGAATTAGAATTATTAAAAAACAAAGACTTAACAGTTAGCAGCATTGAAACTATAAACGGATCAGACGCTTATGGAATTAAAGTTGGAAAAACAACTTATTTATATGATACAAAAACAGGTTACAAAGTAGCTGAAGCAAAAGAAGTTGAACAAGGTGGACAAACAGCAACTCAAACTATGTATTTTGAAGATTATAAAGATGTAAAAGGAATTAAATTCCCATACAAAATGGTTATGAATGTAGGAATGGAATTAGAATTCATTACACAAGAAGTAAAAATCAATGAAGGTGTAACAGACGCTGATTTTGAATAAATATCAATTTTGATATAATACCAAAAAGCCATTCCGTAAAAAGAATGGCTTTTTAATTTTTAATTCACTAGACTTATTTTTTACTAGAAAAATAAACTCCTAACAACACAACCGAAGCTCCAATGCCCTGTACAATATTTAAGGTTTCATTCATCACAAAATAACCTAATAATATTGCCACAACAGGTATTAAATAAGTAACCGAAGAAGCAAAAACAGGAGACGACAATTGAATTAATTTAAAAAACAAAATATTAGACAAACCTGTTCCCACAATTCCAAGAATGGCAATATAACCTAATGAAGTTATTACTTTTGGTTCACTAGCAATTTCAAAAAAATCGGAAAAATAAAGCACTAACAAAGCCGGAAAAAGCATCACTATAAAATTACCTGTGCTAATGGTCAATGGTTTCAAATCAGATAAATATTTCTTGATTAAATTTACATTTATACCATAAAAAACAGATGCTAAAACCACTAATAAGGCATAATAATAATTTTCCGTAGTATTTTCACCGTCACCAAATAAAACCAATAACACACAACCCACAAAACCAATAATAACACCAAATATTTGCCTTCTTTGAACATCCATTTTAAAGAAAAGAATTCCAGCAATCAAAGTATTTAGTGGTGTAAGCGAATTTAATATAGAACTTATAGAACCATCAATTTTTGACAAAGCAATTGCAAAAAGATATACTGGTAAAAAGGTGCCAAACATAGACGTTAAAGCAATATACTTCCACTTATGTAAAGAAATTTTTGTGAGTTGTTTAAATCCAACAACAATTAAAAAAGCTGCTGCAAATAGAATTCTTAAACTTCCCATTTGAATTGGATCCACTCCTTTTAACCCTAATTTCATCAGCAAAAATGAACTTCCCCAAACGCATCCTAGAAAGATAAGTAAATACCATTTTTTATTGTTTTCCATTTTGTGTTTAATTTACTTTTTTAAATGTATTCCTGAATTAGTATTATCCAAAAATTCCGAGCACAAAAGTGAGGCTTTATTTTTAAATTACTTAGCATTACATGATAGTTTGTTTGTGACAATTGTAACATTTTAAAAGTAATAGAATTTGTATCTTTGTAAAATATTCAAAATCATTATAAGATGAAAACCATAAGACTATTCTCTTTAGTTCTAATTTTTAGTTCAGCTTTATTAAGTTGCAAAAATGACAAAGTAGTTAAAAACACTGAAACAACCGAAAACACCAAGACCATTGCAGCAAATCCAAAAACAACAAGTTTTGAAATTGAAGGCATGACTTGTGCCTTAGGTTGTGCAAGTTTGATTGAAGGAAAATTAAATAAATTAGATGGTATTACAGAAGCTAAAGTTGATTTTGAAACCAAAACAGCCACTGTTACCTATGACGCTGATAAATTAAATCAAGAAAAAATTACCGAAACTGTTGAAGCCGTTGCTGGAGGAGAATTATATAAAGTTTCAAAGGTGAAGTCTTAATTTAATAATAAGTAAAATTCTCAAAATCTATTTTCAAGTTCTTCAGTCTGCCAAATGCATTCAAAATTCAAAAACTACTTCTCCCACTTGATAGATTCAAGCATGGTTTTCATGTCTTTAGTAATATAGTTTGACGCTGGTAAAATAGAATCAAAATTAGGTTTTGCATAAAAATAAACACTTGCAGTCACAAAGTTTTTTGTACTATCAGTAGCATAAAACAAAGCGTTTGAAGCTGCGTCACCACCCACAGTATAAAACATACCATAAACCTTTTTATCAGGATTAATGTAAGGTTGCTCAATGATTTCATCTGCCTTCATAACATGAAGTTTGTATGTTAGCTTTTGGGCATCTGTCAATAATTTTTCCAAATCATTGTTTACTGATTTATAACTCAAGTAAACGGTTGCTTTCATTTTTGGATAATGCACCTCCACTGCTCCATCTCCTTTAGAAATCATCGTTGAAAATTCATTAATATCTAAAGAAAAAGGATATTGAGATTCTTTTAAATTATATTTTGGTGTTGGATATTCTAATCGCAATTGACTTGTAGGTCTTGGAACGGCTTCGTCATTACATGCTTGAAAACAAATAGCCAATCCAACAAGAGCAAAAAATTTCTTCATTTTAATCAGTTTGTTATGCTAACGTAACTTTTACTTGTTTTATTCTTCTATTGTCTAAATTTACTATTGTAAAAGTATAGGTGTCGAAAATAAGTTTTGCATTCTTTTTAGGGAAGTTCCCTGATATTTCTAATAAAAATCCTGCTAACGTTTCGGCTTCTCCTTTTGCCTCTTCAAATTTATCTTCGTCAACTTTTATGACTCTGTAAAAATCTTTTAAACTTACTTTTCCTTCAAAAAGATAATTTTTGTCATCTAACTTGGTGTAACTTATTTCTTCATCATCAAATTCATCACTAATATCACCCACAATTTCTTCAAGAATATCCTCAAGAGAAACCAAACCAGATGTTCCTCCATATTCATCAACTACAATTGCCAAATGGTTTTTCATCCCTTGAAACTCTTTTAAAAGATTATCCAATTTCTTATTCTCAGGCACAAAGAAAGGTTCTCTCAAAAGGGTTTGCCATTCATAATCTTTATAATCAATGTAAGGAATTAAATCTTTGATAAACAAAACGCCTTCAATATGGTCAATTCCTTCTTTGTAAACTGGAATTCTTGAATATCCTTTTTCTACAATTTTAGGCATAATATCTTTAAACGTTTCAGAGAGTTCAAGGGCAAAAATGTCAATTCTTGGACTCATAACTTGTTTAACATCTGTATTCCCAAATGTTACAATTCCCTCAAGGATTTTTTGCTCATCAGAAGTTGTTTCTTTCTGATCTGTAAGTTCTAAGGCTTGTGACAATTGATCTACTGAAAAACTTGATTTTTGAACACTAAACTTTTTTTCAATGTAGATTGTAATATTTCGCATTGGAACACTAATGGGACTCAATAATCTATTCAAAAATGCAATGGGAATACAAACCGTTTTTGAAAAGGAGATGTTATTTCTGCTGGCATAAATTTTGGGTAAAACTTCTCCAAATAAAAGTATTAGAAAGGTAAGCAAGATTACTTCTACCAAAAATTGCAATAAGGGTGAGGCTATGTTTCTAAACAATTTTTCGTTTATAGAAGAAAACAGAATAACTACTCCTATGTTTACAAAATTATTAGCAATTAATATAGTAGCTAACAATTTTTTGGGCCTGTCCAATAAATCAGCAATAAGTTTCCCTTTGTGACTATCATTGGCTTCTAAATCATCTAAATTTTTTTTATCGAGTGAAAACAAAGCTACTTCTGAACCTGAAATAAATGCAGAACATAGCAATAAAAAGGCTACACCTATAAGCCCAAAAACTAAACTAAAATCTATTGTATTTAAAAAACTGGAAGGATCTGAGTCCAAATTTGTAGGTATTAGTTAAACATTAAAAAGGCAAATCGTCTTTGTGATTTGACTCTTCATTTTCTGGGTCAAAATTAGTCTTTTTTATGGCATCATTTTCATTTGATGTAAAATTTTGCTTGTTCGCATCAGAATCCTTCTTTGTAGTTAAAAAGGTAAATTCCGTTACTTGAATTTCTGTAGTGTATTTAGTGGTTCCATCTTCCGCTTGCCAATTTCTGGATTTTATTCTTCCTTCAACATATATTTTATCCCCTTTGGATAAATATTTTTCGCAAATTTCAGCGGCTTTATTGCGTACTACTAGATTGTGCCATTCAGTAGAAGTTATTTTCTCGCCTGTACTTTTATTGATATAAATCTCATTAGTTGCTAATGGAAATCTACCAATACAGTTTCCTCCATCAAAATAATGCATTTTCACTTCGTCACCTAGATGACCTATTAACATAACTTTATTTAACGTTCCGCTCATGGCTTATATTTTTTTATTATATCAAATGTACTAAATATTTTAATTAGCTGAAATATCTTTCAATAAAATTATGAATTACAATAGGAAAAGGCAATTTTTTTAACTCGTGTATCGCTATAGCTTCATCCAAAAAACTTAGCAACTGAACCTTTACAAAACGAATGTATAATGTTTGATGTGATAGTTTATGAACAACATCAAAACTGGACAATATAGAAACACTCTTAACTTGTAAATATCTTTTACTTATTGTAGTAATTACTTCATCTTCTTCTATTATATATTCAGATTCAATAACTGGAAATTCGTATAAATTTTGCCAAATTCCTTTTTCGGTTCTATGCTTCACTAAGGTATTTCCTTCTAAATCTTCAAAAACTAAATAAGTAAAAAATCGATTTGTCACTTTTATCTTTTTCGATTTTACAGGCAAACTATTTACAATCTTATGTTTTAAAGCCTCACAACTATTTCCTAAAACACAATTCACACAATTCGGACTTTTAGGCACACATTGCAAAGCTCCAAATTCCATGATGGCCTGATTGTGTATAGCTGCATTTTTTTGAGGCAGAACTTCTTTAGCTAATTCTTGAAAAACTTTTTTGGTTGAAGAAACAGAAATATCATTATCCACATTGAAATATCTTGCTAAAACTCTATATACATTTCCATCTAAAACAGCCACATTTTCATCTGCTGAAAAAGAAGCAATTGCAGCAGCCGTATATTCGCCTATGCCTTTTAATTTAATTAGTTTTTCGTATGAATTTGGAAAAGTACCATTATACTCATCCACTACTAATTTGGCAGTTGCATGAAGGTTTCTAGCTCTTGAATAATATCCAAGTCCTTGCCACAATTTAAGCACTTTTTCTTCTGATGCATTGGCTAAATCAAAAACCGTTGGAAAAGTAGTTATAAAAGCTTCAAAATAAGGTAATCCTTGAGCCACTCTTGTCTGTTGTAGAATAATTTCTGAGAGCCAAATCGTGTATGCGTCAGAAGTATTTCGCCAAGGTAAATCCCTTTTATTTTGTAAATACCAATGAATTAAAGAGTTAGAAAAAGACATAAAAATTGTTGTTAGGGCAAAATTAACTTTTATTATATTAAAATTTAATTGATTATGCTTGAAATATTGTTTTTTTAATTCCTATATTTGCACTCTAAAAAAAAATTAGAATAAAATTAATACGCAAGAAAATGACGAAAGCAGATATCGTAGCAAAAATTTCTGACAGACTAGGACTTGAAAAAGGAGATGTTCAAGCTACTGTAGAAACGTTCATGGAAGAAGTAAAAGATTCATTAGAATCTGGAGACAATGTTTACTTAAGAGGTTTTGGAAGTTTTATCATTAAAACTAGAGCTGAAAAAACAGGAAGAAACATTTCTAAAAATACAACAATAAAAATTCCAGCACACAACATTCCGGCATTTAAGCCAGCTAAAGTTTTTGTAGAAGGAGTTAAAACAAAAACAGAAGTAACCGTATAATTATTTATTAATCTAAACTAACGACATTATGCCAAGTGGTAAAAAAAGAAAAAGACATAAGGTAGCAACGCACAAGCGTAAAAAAAGAGCGAGAGCTAACCGTCACAAGAAGAAAAAGTAGTATTTAACTACTTTTTCTTTTTTACAAAAAGAATATGTTCTTTGAAAAAAACCAATATTGAAAATTGGTTATCGGGAAAAAATCCTGTAAAATTATTGTTTAATCCATCTGTACTAGTGGAATTCAGAATTCAGAATTTAGAACTTTTCTAACTTCTAAATTCTAACTTCTAAATTCTAAAGTATGGATAAAAATGTACTCTTTTGAACAAAGAATTAATTATTAGATCAAGTTCAGATGCTGTAGATTTTGCCTTATTAAAAGATGGAAAACTAATTGAACTTCACAAAGAAGAAGAAAACAGTAGCGGAAGTAATTTTGCTGTTGGCGATATTTTTATTTCAAAAATAAGAAAGCCAGTAGCTGGATTAAATGCTGCTTTTGTCAATCTAGGTTATGAAAAAGATGCTTTTTTGCATTATCATGATTTAGGTCCAAATCTTCCTTCCATGATGAAGTTTATAAAACTTGTAAGCGCAGGTAAAATAAAAGATTATTCACTCAAAAATTTTCCTTTTGAAAAAGAAATTGATAAAGATGGTAGTATAGCTGATATTATCAGTGCCAATCAATCACTTCTTGTTCAAATAGTTAAAGAACCTATATCTACAAAAGGGCCACGAATCAGTTCTGAAATTTCGTTAGCTGGTCGATTTGTAGTTTTAGTTCCTTTTTCAGACAGAGTTTCTATTTCACAAAAAATAGAATCCAAAGAAGAAAAAGAAAGACTAAAACGATTGGTTCAATCTATTAAACCAAAAGGATTTGGTGTTATTGTGAGAACAGTAGCCGAAGGCAAAAAAGTAGCTGAACTAAACAAAGATCTTCAAAACTTATTAGACAAATGGTCTAGTATGTGTAAGAAGCTGCAAACAGCTCATCATCCATCGAAAGTTTTAGGAGAAGTTAACAAAGCTTCCTCCATCTTAAGAGATGTTTTTAATGATACTTTTACCAGTATCCAAATTGATGATGAAGAATTATATTTGCAAACGAAGGACTATTTGCAAGAAATAGCTCCAGATAGAGTCTCTATCGTAAAACACTATCAGTCAAAAGACTTACCTTTATTTGAGAAATACAACGTGGAAAGACAAATTAAAACTTCCTTTGGAAAAACAGTTTCTATGAGTAAAGGAGCTTATTTGATTATTGAACATACCGAAGCCCTACATGTTGTAGACGTTAACAGTGGAAATCGATCAAACAAAGCCAGAAACCAAGAAGATACTGCATTAGAAGTAAACATGATTGCAGCTGCTGAAATAGCGCGTCAATTGCGTTTGCGTGATATGGGTGGAATTATTGTAGTTGATTTTATTGACATGCAAAATCCAGACAATAGAAGAGTTTTATACGATTTCTTAAAAGAAGAAATGAGTGACGATAAGGCCAAGCATAAAATCTTGCCTCCTAGCAAATTTGGATTAATTCAAATTACTAGACAAAGAGTTAGACCAGAAGTAAACATCAAAACTAGAGAAGAAGACCCTAATGAAAATGGGGAAATTGAAGCTCCTATTTTGATTATTGATAAAATTGCGTTTGACCTTGAAAAAATTATTAAAGCCCATAAAAAAGTTACACTTCACGTGCATCCTTTTGTGGCAGCATACCTTGAAAAAGGTTTTCCATCAATACGTTCAAAATGGTTTTTTGAACATAAAAAATGGGTGAAAATTATACCTCGTGACGCTTACACGTATCTTGAATACCATTTCTTTGACGCCAAAGGAAAGGAAATCAAGTAAAAAAAAAACCGTTTAGATTGAGTTCTAAACGGTTTTTTTATACTTTATAATGAACAAATTTATTCCAATTCATATTCCAATCTAACGGTAATTCTAGCAGTTTTATTTTTGCTATAAGTATCATAAATTCCACCATAACTATAATCTTCTGTAGAACCTTGACCTGTTATTTGAAAAACACCCATTGAAGCATTTTTTAATTTTCCTAAATCTCCATCTCCTGTTTCAATTATCTTTACAGCTCTTTCTTTAGCATCTTTTGTGGCACTTTCAATTAAGCTTTGTTTCAAGCTAGGCAAATCGGAATAAGTGTACTGAATAGGATTCGAAGTAAGTTCAATCCCTGAATTGATTAATTCTGAAGTTTTACTTGATACCTCTTCAATTTTTTTCATCAATTCAACATTCTTTTGAGTTTTAAAAGTAATAGTCTGATAAGCTTCATAACCATCAAAAACTTGTTCATATTGATTTTGATATGGGTTTTCTGGATTTTCTTTTCTAATTTCTCTAAAGCTTTTGTTGAAATTTACAGCTCCAAATGTAAAATCATTCGATTTAAATCCTTTTTCAATGAAAAAATCAGAAACAATTTTTTGATCTGTTTTCATTTTATTATAGGCTTCTTTTATATCATAATTTTTCACTGAGAAACTTGCTGTCCACAAAATTTCATCTGAAACAAAGTCTTTTGTACCTAAACCAACCACAGAAATTGAATCTAAATTTTCATTTCTATTTTTAAATGAATTTCCTAAAATCCAAGCCGTTATAATAATTGCCAACCCAATGATTATTGACCCTACAACTCTTTTATCCGATTTTTGAATGTTGTTTATTTCCATTAAGATTAATTTTTAATGATTAAATTATAAGTAAAGATAATAAACTTTTTAATCAAAAGCTGTTATCGTTTCACTCTAAAAAAAGCTCGCATCAACAACGCACATTCTTTTTCCATTACACCACTTATAACGGAAGTTTTTGGATGTAATTGTGTTCCCATTTTTGTAAAACCTCTATTTTCGTCGGAAGCACCATATACTATTTTAGAAATCTGGCTCCAATATAAAGCTCCAGCACACATTTGACAAGGTTCAAGCGTAACATAGAGCGTACAATCTTTCAAATATTTTCCACCAATAAAATTTGCAGCACTGGTTATGGCTTGCATTTCGGCATGAGCTGTAACGTCATTTAGCATTTCTGTTAAATTATGTGTTCTGGCAATAACTTTATTGTCAATTACGATAACAGCTCCAACAGGGATTTCACCTTTTTCAAAAGCAGTTTCAGCTTCTTGCAAAGCTTTCTTCATAAAATATTCGTCTGTGAAAATATCTATCATAATTGCAAAAATACAATTTCAAGTTAGTACTTTTGTGAAATGAAAGAAAATTTACTTTCGCAAATAAACAATCCTAATGATTTGAAGCTGTTGTCTCCAAATCAGTTACCTCAACTTGCCAAAGAATTGCGTGACTTTATAATCGATATAATTTCACAAAGAGAAGGCCATTTGGGAGCAAGTTTGGGTGTTGTAGAATTAACAATTGCTCTTCATTATGTTTTTAATACTCCTCAAGATTTATTGGTTTGGGATGTAGGTCATCAAGCTTATGGACATAAAATTTTAACGGAAAGAAGAGATTTTTTTGAAACAAATAGAACTTTAAACGGAATTTCAGGCTTTCCAAAACGCAGTGAAAGTGTTTATGATTCTTTTGGTGTTGGGCATTCTTCTACTTCAATTTCGGCAGCTTTAGGCATGGCAATAGCTTCCAAAATAAAAGGTGCTTTTGAAAAACAACACATTGCTGTTATTGGTGATGCTTCTATTGCAAGCGGAATGGCTTTTGAAGGCTTAAATCATGCTGGTGTTACTGATGCTAATTTATTAGTAATTTTAAATGATAATGCTATTGGAATTGATCCGAGTGTTGGTGCTTTGAAAAATTACTTAACAGCCGTTAAAGAAGGAAAAAATCCAAAACAAAACAACATTATTAAGTCGCTCAACTTTGATTATTCTGGTCCAATTGACGGACATGATTTTGAGGCATTATTAAAAGAATTAACCCGATTAAAATCAGTAAAAGGTCCAAAATTTTTACATGTAATTACGACCAAAGGAAAAGGATTACAATTAGCTGAAGAAGACCAAGTAAAATACCATGCTCCAGGAAAATTTGAAGCTAAAACTGGTAAAATTCATCCAAAAAACGAAGACCATTTGCCTCCAAAATTTCAAGATGTTTTTGGATTAACATTAGTAGAACTGGCTAAAAAAAATGAAAAAATTATTGGAATTACACCTGCAATGCCAAGTGGAAGTTCTATGAAATATATGATGGATGCTTTTCCGGAAAGAGCTTTTGATGTTGGAATTGCTGAACAACACGCCGTGACTTTAGCTGCTGGTATGGCTACCCAAGGAATGGTTGTCTTTTGCAATATTTATTCTACCTTTTTACAACGTGCTTATGACCAAGTGATTCATGATGTGGCTTTGCAAAATTTATCGGTTATTTTTTGTTTAGATCGAGCTGGTTTAGTGGGTGAAGATGGCGCTACTCATCATGGTGTTTTTGATTTAGCCTATTTGAACTGTATTCCTAACTTGATTATTTGTGCTCCAAAAGATGAAATTGAACTGCGAAACATAATGTTTACTGCTTCTAATGGTTTAAATCATCCTATTGCCATTCGATATCCTAGAGGAAGAGGTGAAATTGTAGATTGGAAAAAACCTTTTGAAACTATTGCAATAGGGGAAGCTAACTGTTTACAAAAAGGCACAGAAATTGCGATACTTTCAACAGGTACTATTGCAACAAATGTGGAAAAAGCAATTCTAGAAATGGGTCAAGCACAAAATATTTCTCATTATCATTTTCCATTTATTAAACCTTTAGATGAAGCTCAATTAAATTCTATTTTTAATTCACATTCTAAAATAATTACTATAGAAGATGGAGTTGTAACTGGAGGTTTTGGCAGTGTTATTAATTCGTTTGCTGCTAAAAATACATTCAAAAATAAAATTATTAATTTAGGTATTCCTGATAATTTTATAGAACAAGGAAAAATTTCTGAATTACAACAGATTTGCAAAATTGACGTTGTATCTATACTAAATACTATTACAAAAATTTAATCATGTTTAAAAAAACTCTTTTATTATTTACATTTTTACTGTTAAACCATGTTTGTGTAGCACAAGTTATTCAAACTAAATTACCTGACACAATAAAACATTGGGAATCAAAAAACAAAGTTGGATTAGATATTTCGCAAATATCATTTGTAAATTGGAATGCTGGAGGCAATAATTCAATATCTGGTTTAATTAAAGGTAACTTTAACAGAGATTATGGAACTGACAAAGTAAACTGGAAAAATGAGGTAATAATGCGTTATGGCATCAATAAACAAGAAGGTCAAGAATTAAGAAAAACAGATGACCAATTCCAAATCAACTCAACATTTGGCTATAAAAAAGATACTCTAACTAATTGGTATTATGCAGGTAAATTTAATTTTCAAACACAATTTGCCAATGGTTATTCTTACCCAAATACCAGTTTAGCTATTTCAAAACCTTTTGCACCAGCCTATATATTTTTAGGTATTGGATCAGAATACTCTAGAAAAGATTTGAATTTAAATTTATATTTATCTCCATTAACTCAAAAAACAACATTAGTATTTGATGAGAGATTAGCCAATCAAGGAGCATTTGGAGTTGATAAAGCAACCTATGATATTGATGGAAATCTTATAACTAAAGGTAAAAAATACCGAAATGAAATAGGAATACTAATTAACAATCAATGGAAAAAAGAAGTTTATAAAAATATGGTTCTCGAAAATAGAATTACTTTGTATTCTGATTATTTGAATAATTTTGGAAACATTGATGTAGATTGGCAACTGCAAGTTGAAATGACGATAAATGACTATGTAAAAGCCAGTTTAGGCACTCAACTCATCTATGACGACGACATAAAATCAAAAGAAGAACAAGACGGAATGCAAATTACAAAAGGGCCAAAAATTCAGTTAAAACAAATTATGGGCATAGGTTTCGTATATGAATTTAAGAAAAAAACCATCACTACTAATGGGTAATGATGGTTTTTAAAATGATATAAATGTTATAATTTAAGCCAACGCTTGTTCTAAATCTGCTAATAAATCATCAATATCTTCTACTCCAACACTTAAACGAACTAAATCATCTGTTATGCCAATTTCTGCTCTTTTTTCAGCAGGAACAGAAGCATGAGTCATAGTTGTTGGATGATTAGCCAAAGATTCTACACCACCTAAAGATTCAGCCAAAGTAAACACTTTCACTTTTTCCAAAAATTTTACAGCATCTTCCATTTTTCCAGAATTGAAGGTAAAAGTTACCATTCCACCAAAACCACCAATCATTTGCTTTTTGGCAATATCATGATTTGGATGACTTTCTAATCCTGGATAATAAACTCTTTTTACGGAAGGATGACTATTCAAATATTGTGCTACTTTTTCACCGTTTTCACAATGACGTTGTACACGTAAATGCAATGTTTTAATACCTCTTAACACCAAATAACTATCCATTGGCCCTAAAGTTCCTCCTGTAGCAAATTGAGCAAAATGTAGTTTTTCACCCAATTCTTTATCTTTAACTACTAAAGCACCGGCAATAACATCCGAATGTCCTCCTAAATATTTAGTTGCTGAATGCATAACAATATCAGCTCCTAAATCTAAAGGTTTTTGCAAGTATGGTGTAGCAAAGGTATTGTCAACTGCAAAAAGCAAATTGTGTTTCTTAGTAATTTTTGAAATTGCTGCAATATCAGCTAATTTCATTAATGGATTTGTTGGGGTTTCTACCCAAATTAATTTCGTGTTTTCATTAATAAGAGATTCTAATTTTTGCAAATCAGTCATATCTACAAAATGGAATTTAATTCCGAAATCTTGATAAATACGGGCAAACATTCTATAAGTTCCTCCGTATAAATCATCCATTGCAATAACCTCGTCATTTGGCTTAAGCAATTTCATCACTGAATCTGTTGCTGCTAAACCAGAAGCAAAAGCTAAACCTCTTGTCCCATTTTCTATACTTGCCAAAGCATCTTCTAAAGCCGTTCTTGTAGGATTTGCTGCTCTTGAATACTCATATTCTCCAACAGGTTTTCCAGGACTTGTTTGTGCATAAGTTGATGTTTGAAAAACAGGAGGCATTACTGAACCTGTTACTTTTTCATGATGTTGTCCTCCGTGTATAGTTTTTGTATTGAATTTCATTTTTCTTAATTTTAAGTTACAAAGGTATTAAGTTTGAAGGATTTTTTTTAATTTGCAACAAAAGTTTAGTGCCAAAATTTTCCTAAAGTTTTATTATCCATTAATTGTATGAAAAAAATACTTGTTGTAGAAGATGAAGTTTCTGTTGTTTCGTTTATTAAAAAAGGACTCACTGAAGAAGGTTTTGAAATAAGTATTGCTTTTGATGGAAAATCCGGTCTTCAATTGGCATTAGACAATAGTTTTGATTTGATTATATTAGACATCATGTTGCCCGAAATGAATGGATTAGATGTATGTAAATTTATTCGTCAGGAAAACTCAGAAGTTCCTATTCTTTTTTTAACAGCACTTGGAACTCCAGAAAACATAGTTTTAGGTTTGGAAAATGGTGCTGATGATTATTTGGTAAAACCATTTAAATTTATTGAGTTAGTAGCTCGAATAAAATCTTTGTTGAGGCGCTCAAAAGGAAATCCAAAAAAAGATAAAAATAACGATTACACCTATTCTTTCAATGACTTGATTTTAGATGATTATACCAAAAGTGTTACTCGAAATGGTGAAGAAATATCGCTAACCTCAACGGAATACAAATTGCTTTTTTTCTTTATGAAAAACAAAAACAAAGTATTGTCTAGATTTGAAATTCTAGAAGCTGTTTGGGGAATAGATTATAATTTAGGAACAAACGTAGTAGATGTTTATGTTAATTATCTTAGAAAAAAAATTGACAGCCATCAAAGCGAAAAACTAATTCATACTGTTATTGGGATGGGTTATGTTTTAAAAGAAAGCTAAAACCTCCAAATCAAACCCATGAAAAGACAATCTAAAAACATACTATTATTGCTCATTCCTTTTTTGATAGTAATTTTTCTCTTCAGTATTTTTATCTATAATTCCGTATCCAATTACTCAGAAAATTATTTATTTAAATTACTTGAAGCAAGAGCTTTTAAGGTTGCTAAAGAACAATTAGATAAAGAAAATGGTCCCATTACAAGCTCTGTGTATGATTTAAGTACGGCAGAAAAACTTCCTCATGAAAAAGATTTTTTTATCCCTATAGGAAATAATAATGATTTTATCAATGAATCTAAAAAAACTGGAATTCCTGTCTCTTTTTTTAAATCTGTTGTAAGTAAAGGTAATGCCAAATTTGTGGATAAAAGATTCTTATACAAAGGCATTCGCTATGAATCAAATGCGGAAAATTTTATTGTAATCACAGCAGCTGAAAATTATTTTGAAATGAATCAAGCTCAAAACTTAATTCAGACACTACTTTTTGCCATTGGAGCTGCTTTTTTACTTTTACTTTATATTTCTTTCTATTATTCTAAAAATATCTTTAAACCAATCACCATCATTACTGAAAAAGTAAAAGAAATCAGTTCAGAAAATCTTCATTTGCGACTTAATGATAATAATACCAATGACGAATTAAATGAACTGGCAAGAACATTCAACCAAATGTTAGACAGAATTGAAACTTCATTTGAAACACAGAATAATTTTATCAGCAACGCATCGCATGAATTGAGAACTCCTTTAACCGCTATTATTGGCGAAGCTGATGTTACACTTTCAAAACCAAGAAATGATGACGAATATGTTGAATCCTTAAAAATCATATCTCAAGAAGCGGAAAAACTAGACAATAAAACCAAAGCTCTTTTGTTTTTAGCACAAACCGGATTTAATGGAAAAGTACAAAAATTTGAAAGATTAAGAATTGACGAATTATTGTGGGATGTTAAAGAAAACCTTGAAAACTTAAATTCAAAAAATAAAATATTTATCAATATTGAATTGCTTCCAGAAAATCCCATTAAGCTTAAAGTAAATGGAAACAAACAATTACTTCATTTAGCACTGAGTAATATTATAAGTAACGGTTGCAAATATTCTAATTTTAAAACTGTAACTATTTCTATTGGTGCTTCGGATGATTTCATCTATATAGTTATAAAGGACACTGGCATAGGTATTCCAATGAATGAAATAAAATATATTTACGACCCTTTTTTCAGAGCTTCCAATACAAAAAATTATGAAGGATACGGCATTGGTCTTCCTTTGTCAAGAAACATCATAAGAATGCACAACGGAAAACTGATTGTAAATTCTATTGAAAATGAAGGAACTACGGTTCAAATAACATTGCCAACTTGGCAATCGCTTGGACTTTAAAAATATAATTTTAGAAAAAAATTAAGACTATTAACTAAATTTTATAGTTTTCTAATTCAATTCTAATCTTAACCTGCACATTTTAATTACATTCTAATCTTAAGTTAAAACGACTCTAACATCGTGCTTCTACATTTGTAATATAAATTATTAACAATTTAGAAGTTATGAAAAAGACAATTTTAATTCCAACAGATTTTACAGTTCAATCGCTAAATGTTTTAAAATCAATTTTAAGTTCAAACCCTTCAAAGAATACATATGATATTATTCTTTTGCATGGATTTAATTTGAATGATTCAATTATGGATTTGCTTTTCTTCTCTAAATTCCAACAGATAAATTCATTGTCTTCACCAGAATTTAAAGAAGCTTGTGAAGTGATTAAAAACAAATTTGCTTCTCAGATAAATTCAATAACTATGGATTTATTTACTGGCTACACTGTTTCTTCATTTAATAATTATATCGAAATAAATAAAGTTGATGAAATTATTATGTCTGATATAGAGCCATCATTTAGTCATAAAAGCAGTTTCAATTTGTCGCGTTTCGTAAAAAAATGTAAAATGAATCCTATTACAGTTAATCCTTCTATTAATACAATTTCTCCTGAAAAAGGAAAAGTAGCAGAAGTATTTAGTCAGGTTTCTATTGGATAACCTAAAAAACAAAAATCATGAAACTTGTGTATAAATATTTAGCCTTTTTTAGCGTAGGTTTTATGCTGTTTTTTACATTGATAAGCATGTCTAAAAGTCCAGAAAAAACTATCGAAGGTGAATGGAATGAATTAATTTGGGAATACGAAAAAGTCCTGAAAAACGATACTATTAATGCTGATTACAAAGAAGTTAAAAACTATGTAAAAGACATCATTGGAGAAAACCTAGTAGTTCACAAAGCAGAAAAATGGATTTTTCAACCTGATGGCAAATTGCTGCTAAAAGGCACTGATTACACCAAAGAAGTAGATTGGTGCATGAAAGGAAGAGGCAACATCTTAGAATTGAAATATGACGACAACAATGTTGAACATTATAATTTAACCGAGCTTTCAGACGATAAACTAATCTTAAACTTTGACACCGATAAACACACAAGTGGTATTGCGCGTTTAACCTTTGAAAAAATAAATTAATATGCTCCGAAAATATAGCAATAGTAGATCACTATCAGACAACATAAAACTAGGAACACTAACTGCTTTTTCCGCAGGAATGGTGAACATAGGTTCGTTGCTGTTATTTTTCTCATTTTCTTCAAATGTAACAGGTCATTATGCCATTTTAGCTTCAGAAATTGTTAAAGGAAATTTATATCAAATTGCAGTTGTTTTTTCCTGGATTTTCTTGTTCTTCTTTGGCAGCTTTGTTTCTAATTTGATTGTTATTCATTTTAACCAAAAAAATGCTTATTTTGCTCATTCAGTTCCCATATTGTTAGAAATAATTTGTTTGGTAACCGTTGGTGTTTATGGACAATTATTCTACAAAGAAACGCTAACAGAAACTGAAACACTTTTAGCACTAATGCTTTTTGCCATGGGTTTACAAAATGGATTAACGGCAAGTATTTCAAACTTTACGGTAAAAACAACTCACCTAACAGGCACAACAACTGATTTGGGTATTTTATTTTCAATGTTTACCAAAAAGGAATATAGAAATAATGAAGCTCTAAAAGGAAAAGCCAAATTATTACTTTCAATTGCAATTGCATACCTATCTGGTGCTATTGTTGCTGGTTTTACTTATATGCATTTAGGTTTTAAAATGTTTTATGTTGTAAGTGTTGTACTCGTTGTAATTATATTTTATGATTTATACAAACTTCGCCTCAAACGTTACATAAAACAACGAAGAAACATCAAAATAAATTGGATTACTGTTAAGGGATATATTACTATTAATAAAGAAAAAGAAGAATCAATAACTTCCTAAAAAAATCTGATTTGTTCAAAATCCTGAATGTCAATTTAATTGATTTTCGGGTTTTTTTTATACAAATTTTTTGATTTGTATCATAATTCCATAATGAATTCCCTCATGGTAATTATTAAATTCTATAGCTTCTTGTAGCGTTCCTAAATAAAATCCTGTTTTAGTTTGATAAGGATTAAATGTTTTAAAAATTCCATTTTCAAAATCTGACTTAGTTTGATTAATGGTTGAAATTAATAAACTTCTTATTGCATCAACTTCACTTTGAGTAACCTTTCCATCAGGTTTTGAACCGTTTTGATATTTCTCCATCATTTCTTGTGAAATATGCATAGGTAAACCTGATAAGCTGTAAACTAATTTTTGTTGAGAAACGATTACATGTGCTATATTCCAAATTAAATTATTACTAAATCCATCAGGAATAAAATTTAATTGTTCCAAAGAATAGTTTTCTAAATATTTCAAATAAAGATTTCTGCTGGTTTCCCAAATACCAAAAGTTGCATTCATTTTTTTTCAATTTTTTATAAAATTACTAATTTATAGCGACTAAAGACCGTATTTTTGTATCCAAATTTAAAAATTTTAAACCCATGTATAAAATTTATTATTTAGCCTCTTGCGATACTTGTAGAAAAATTATAAAGTCACTACCCAAAGGAGTCGAATTAGAATTTCAAGATATAAGACAAGATAAAATCACCGTTGAGCAACTAGAACAAATGCGAGAATTAGCCGGAAGTTATGAAGCATTATTCAGCAAAAGAGCACAATTGTACAAAGAAAGAGGATTAAAAAATCAAACTTTAACAGAAGAGAATTATAAAGCCTTAATTTTAGAACATTATACTTTTTTGAGTCGACCAGTTTTCATTATAAAAAATGAAATTTTCATTGGAAATTCTCAACCAACAATTTTAAAACTCCTGAAGACATTAGAAAATGTCTAAAAGAACCATTGCGATAATTGGAGCAACATTCGTGGCTTTAATTTATGGCACTAATTTCACAGTTGCTAAGGATGTTATGCCTACTTATGTGCAACCTTTCGGATTTATTTTAATTCGTGCTTTGGGTGCTTTTATTCTCTTTTGGGGTTTAACTTTTTTTGGTCCAAAAGAAAAAATTGAATTAAAAGATTTTCCAAGAATTATGGCTGCGGCTTTGTTTGGTGTTGCCATAAATCAATTGGCTTTTTTTAAAGGATTGAGTTATACTTCTCCAATTAGTGCATCTGTAATCATGGTTACAACTCCTATTTTAGTCTTAATTTTATCTGCCATTTTAATCAAAGAAAAAATTGAACTTAAAAAAGTAATTGGAATTATCATTGGATTAACTGGCACTTCAATATTAATACTTTACGGAAAAGATATTCAAAACAGTCCAAATGCAAGTTTTGGAAATTTTTTAGTTTTTGTAAATGCTTCCTCTTATGGAATTTATTTGATAATCGTAAAAAAACTAATTTCTAAATACCATCCATTTACCTTTGTAAAATGGATTTATACTTTTGGGTTGTTGTTTGTAATTCCATTTGGCTATGAAGAATTTAGAGCCATTAATTGGGAAACTATTCCATCAACAATTTATTTCAACATTGGATTTGTGGTGTTATTCACTACTTTTTTTGCTTATTTAATTAATCTGATGGCTATGAAAGAATTAAAACCCACAACTTTATCTGTTTTTATTTATTTACAACCGCTATTTGCTACCCTAATTGCAATAAGTCTTCAAAAAGATAAACTAACCATTGTAAAAATAATTTCGGCTGTTCTTATTTTTATAGGTGTCTTTTTAGTTACCCATAAAAAGCAATTAAAAACTACTGAACACTAAACACTTTTTATTATCTTTGAAGACTAATTAATCAACAGGAATGATACAATCAATGACCGGATTTGGAAAAGCATTTATGCAATTACCAAACAAAAAAATAACCGTAGAAATTAAATCATTAAACAGCAAAGGATTAGACTTAAATGTTAGAACTCCATCTGTTTACAGAGAAATGGAATTACAAATTCGAAACACCATTGCTCAACGATTAGAACGAGGCAAAATTGATTTTTCATTATATATTGAAGTTACTGGAGAAGAAACATCGGCTAAAATAAACGTACCTATTGTAAAAGGCTACATCAAGCAAATGAAAGAAGTTATTGCTGATGCAGACGAAACTGAATTGATGAAAATGGCTGTAAGAATGCCAGATGCTCTAAAAACAGAACGTGAAGAATTAGACAAAAGTGAATGGCTTCATATTGAAAAAGTAATTAATGATGCTTTAGATAATATTGCAACGTTTAGAAGTGATGAAGGAGCTTCCCTTGAAAAAGAATTCCAATTGCGAATTTCAAATATTGAAAAATTAATGAATGAGGCAGTTTCTTATGATGCAGAACGTGTTGAAACCGTAAAAACAAGATTAAGAACAGCACTAGAAGAATTAAAAACTACAGTTGATGAAAATCGTTTTGAACAAGAATTGATTTTTTATTTAGAAAAATATGATATAACAGAAGAAAAAGTTCGTCTAGGAAATCATCTGAATTACTTCATAGAAACCATGAAAAATGAAGAAGCTCTAGGAAGAAAACTAGGTTTCATTACACAAGAAATTGGAAGAGAAATCAACACCATGGGTTCAAAATCTAATCATACAGAAATGCAAAAATTAGTAGTGCAAATGAAAGATGAATTGGAGAAAATAAAGGAGCAAGTATTAAATGTATTATAAAAAGTAATTAGTGATTAGTAACTAGTGATTAGCTTTGTCTCTTACTAGTTACTAATTACTATTCACTAATCACTTGAAAAAATGACCAAAGGAAAATTATTCGTGTTCTCAGCACCATCAGGTTCTGGAAAAACAACCATAGTAAGACACTTATTAGAAAAAGAAGAATTAAATTTAGAATTCTCTATTTCTTGTACAACACGCGAACCTAGAGGAACAGAAATTGATGGAAAAGATTATTATTTCATTTCATGGGAAGAATTTAAAGCACACATCAAAGCCGAAGAATTTGTAGAATGGGAAGAAGTATATACCGATAATTTCTACGGAACTTTAAAAAAAGAAATTGAGCGAATTTGGGCTTTAGGAAAACACGTCATTTTTGATATTGATGTAGTTGGAGGATTGAGAATAAAACACAAATTCCCAGAAGAAACTCTAGCCGTTTTTGTAAAACCACCAAGTGTAGATGAATTAAAAAGAAGGTTAAAATTGCGTTCCACAGAGAGTGAAGACAAAATCAATATGCGAATTGCAAAAGCTTCTGTAGAATTAGCAACAGCACCACAATTTGATAGAATAATAAAAAATTATGATTTAGATACAGCTAAGGAAGAAGCATATCAATTGGTTAAGGAATTTATTAATAAAAAGTAATTAGTAAAGAGCGACTAGTAATTAGCTTAAAATGAATAAAATAAAATCATATAAAGATTTATTAATCTGGAAAAAAGGAATCACAATTGTAAAGTTAGTTTATGAACTTGTAAAAACTTTTCCTCAAGAAGAAATGTATGCACTCTCAAGTCAATTAAAAAGAACTTCTGTGTCAATTCCTTCCAATATTGCTGAAGGCTATGGAAGAAATACTGATAAATCTTTCAGTCACTTCTTAAATATAGCAAGAGGTTCCTTATTTGAAATCGAAACTCAATTAGTAATTTCAAAAGAATTAGGTTTTATTACTAATGAAAAAATTTACCAAGAATTAATAAGCCAAATAGAAGAAAAGTCGAAAATGATAAACGCTTTTCTAAAAAACTCAAAAGCTAATTCCTCTTTACTAATCACTAGTTACTAAAAAAATGAAAATAGGTTTATATTTCGGAACATTTAATCCAATTCACGTTGGGCATTTGATTATTGCTAATCATATGGCTGAACATTCTGATTTAGACCAAATTTGGATGGTTGTAACACCTCACAATCCACACAAAAAAAAGAATACCCTTTTAGATGATTACCATCGTTTAGAAATGGTGCATTTAGCTACTAAAGATTTTCCAAAAATTCAACCTTCTGACATCGAATTCAAATTACCTCAACCGAATTATACTGTTAATACTTTAGCTCATTTATTTGAGAAATTCACACAACATGAGTTTTCTTTAATCATGGGTGAAGACAACTTAAATTCACTTCACAAATGGAAAAACTATGAAATCATCCTAAAAAACCATGATATTTATGTTTATCCAAGACTAAATTCTGGTGAAATGGACGAACAATTTGTAAATCATCCCAAAATACACAAAATTGGCGCTCCAGTCATTGAATTATCCTCAACATTCATTCGCGAAAGCATTAAAAATGGAAAAAATATTGCTCCAATGTTACCGAAAGAAGTTTGGGAATATGTGGAACATAATTTGTTTTATAAGAAATGATTTTAGACGAAATTATAGAAATTGGTATTGATAATTTACAAAGATTGTACATCAAACCCAAAAAAGTAAAATTTACTTTAATTTATAGAACAGCTACACAAGTGCATTGGGACAGTGAAAAATTATTTTTATATTCCCCGAAACCAAATGAATAGACATATTTGGATTGGTATAAACACATTATAAAAATTGTAGGAGATGAATGTTCTTGTAAATTAAACATAAACGATGAAACAATTTTTGTAAATAGAAAGAAGCAATAGAAAGAAGCCATTTTAAACACATAACAAGTAACTTAACATTCCTTTACCATTAGTTCCAAAAAGCATTTTGTAAATTAGCAGAAGTTTAAACAACTAAACGATTCAACAATTAAACTTTATAAAATGAACAATTTCGAACTATACAACCCTGTAAATTACGTCTTTGGAAAAGGACAAATTGAAAAATTAAAAGACTTAGTACCTTCAAATACAAAAATCTTAGTTGCTTATGGTGGTGGGAGTATTTTTAAAAATGGCATTTATGACCAAGTAAAAACTACTTTATCCACTCAATTTAATGAAAACAATATCGTAGAGTTTGGTGGAATTGAACCTAATCCAAGATACGAAACACTAATGAAAGCTGTTGCAATTATCCGCGAACAAAAAATCGGATTTGTTTTAGCTGTTGGTGGAGGAAGTGTAATTGATGGTGTAAAATTTATTTCTGCTGCAGTAAATTATGATGGTAATGCTGCTGAAATTTTAAGAAAAAGGATTCTATTCAAAGAAGGCTCAAATGTGGTTCCTTTTGGAACAGTTCTAACCTTACCAGCAACAGGTTCAGAAATGAATTCTGGTGCAGTTGTAACAATTGAAGCTACTAAAGAAAAATTAACGTTGGGCGGAAGCGCTTTATTCCCAAAATTCTCAATTGTTGATCCAATGGTGATTACATCTTTACCCAAAAGACAAATTCAAAATGGAGTTGTAGATGCATTCACACACGTAATGGAGCAATATTTGACCTATACTCATGATGCCCTATTACAAGATAGAATTGCAGAAAGCATTTTACAAACATTAATTGAAATTGGTCCTAAAGTAGTTGAAAATCCAACGGATTATAAATTGGCATCCAATTTTGTTTGGAGCGCCACTATGGCTTTAAATGGATTAATTCAAAAAGGAGTTCCTTCAGATTGGGCAACACACATGATTGGTCACGAATTAACAGCTTTATATGAAATTGATCATGCAAGAACCTTAGCCATAATTGGTCCCAACTTGTATAAAGTAATGTTTGAAACTAAAAAAGATAAATTAGCACAATACGGAAAACGTGTTTGGAATATTTCAGGAAATTCAACTGAAGAAATTGCTGAAAAAGCCATTGCAAAAACAGTTGATTTCTTCCATACAATGGGAATGAAAACCAAATTATCTGAGAACACAGAAGAATTTTCTAAAACTGCTGATTTTATAGTAAACCGTTTTGAAGAAAGAGGTTGGAAAGCCTTGGGAGAAAAACAAAATATTACTCCAGAAAAAGTTAGAGAAATTGTGGAGATGAGTTATTAATACTCAAGCAGAATTTGCGTTCAACTTTAGTTGGATAATTAAAATCAAAAAGCGTTCAAGTATATAACCTGAACGCTTTTTTCTAACCCCAAAACAAAAATTAACTTAACCCAACTAATTTATGTATTCGTAATACTTTTGACATATTACTTCATTAAAAACGACAAGGCCATTATTAAATTGCATTGTAAAATCTAAAATTTTGTTAAACTTTAAAGCAACTGCTTTCAATAAGATTTGATAATGCGTTTTAAATTGTTAATTTTGACTACTAAATCGATTTAGAAATGATATCAAATCCGAAATTTGCGGTTATAGGTGGTGGAAGTTGGGCAACAGCAATTGCTAAAATGTTGTGTGAAAATCAAGTTGAAATTGCTTGGTACATGAGAAACATCTATGCTATTGAACATTTAAAACACCAAAGACATAACCCTAATTACCTGAGTTCTGTTGAGTTTGATATCAAAAAACTTAGATTGACAAACGATATCAATGAAGCTGTTGCATTTGCAGATTATGTAATATTTGCCATTCCTTCAGCATTTTTAAGCGGTGAATTAGAAAAATTAACAGAAGACTTAAAAGACAAAGTTATATTTTCAGCCATAAAAGGAATTGTTCCAGAAACCAGTTTAATTGTTGGAGAACATTTTCACAAAAAATATGATATTCCATATGAAAACATAGGAGTAATTACGGGTCCGTGTCATGCAGAAGAAGTAGCACTAGAAAGACTTTCTTATTTAACAATTGCTTGTGGTGATGTAAAGAAAGCAAAAATTATGGCCAAAAACCTAAGTGGAAATTACATAAAAGCAAAAACTTCAGATGATATTATCGGAACCGAATATGCTGCAATGTTAAAAAATATATATGCAATCGCTGCCGGAATTGCTCATGGATTAGGATATGGAGATAATTTTCAATCCGTTCTAATGAGTAATGGCATTCGAGAAATGAAGAAATTCATTAGAAAAGTGCATAAAATGAAACGTAATATTAATAATTCTGCATACTTAGGCGATTTATTAGTGACTGGCTATTCTGTATTTTCTCGAAATCGAATGTTTGGAAACATGATTGGAAAAGGCTACACCGTAAAATCTGCTCAAATGGAAATGAGTATGGTTGCAGAAGGGTATTATGCTGCAAAAAGTGCTTATAAACTCAATCAAGAATACGGAGCAAAAACGCCCATAATTGATGCTGTTTATGAAATTCTCTATGAAGGAAAAGATGCTAAAAAAGTATTTGCTAAACTAACCGATAAATTAGACTAATTCATCTCACAAAACGTTTAATCATCTAATTAAATTTAAATCCTATTTTGTATAAAAATGACTCAAAAGTATATTTTTAACAAAATATATACACATTTTTTTTCGTACTTAAAAATATTAAGTATTTGATTTTCAGTACAATAGTTTTATTGAAATTTATTTCAAAGCAATGGTACAATTTTTTCAATTGTATAAGTAGAAATAATTAACAATTTAAAACTATATATCATGAAAAAAGTATTTTTATTATTCGTTTTAGCATTTGCAAGTCTTACATCATTTGCTTCAAATCAGGTAAATTCAACAGCAATTAAAACAACAATTGTTCTATCTCAAGAAGAATTTAAAGAAATTAATCCTTCAGAAATTGCACAACCCGTAAAAGATGCCTTAAAAAGAGATTTTGCTGAGGCAACTGTTAGTAACGCCTATATAAATGAAAAAAAAGAGTATAAATTAGTTTTATTGATTGGGGAGAAAAAAGAAACTGTTTATGCTGATGCAAATGGAAAGTGGTTGAAAAGAGAATAGTGGGAACTATTTATCTTTTTGTGAAAAGACTATCGATAATCGATAGTCTTTTTTTTATAAATTTTTTAAGATGTGTATTTATAGAATTAGCCTATTTTTATAAAAAATAATAAAAAATGCCCAAGATTTTAATCATAGAAGACGATACAACCTTTAACAATATGCTTTTTCATTTTCTTAAACGAAACGATTATGATGCAGAGCAAGCGTTTTCGTCCAATGAAGGAATACAAAAATTAGACACAACTACTTTTGATATTATTCTTTCAGATTTACGTCTTCCTGATTTAGATGGAATTTCTCTATTAACTACTTTAAAAGAAAAAGGCAACAATACACCTTTTGTATTAATGACTGCTTATGCTGATGTTAAAACAGCTGTGAAAGCAATAAAAATGGGTGCTTCAGATTATATTTCAAAACCTTTTGTACCGGAAGAAGCTCTTTTGATTTTAAAGAAAATTTTAAATTCAGATAAAAAAAATAGTGTTTTAAAAACAATTGAAGTTCCAAAAAATAAACCTGATAATTCAGGCTATTATTGGGGAAAAAGCACCGCTTCAATTCAATTGAGAAAACATATTGATCTTGTGGCTCCTACTCCATTATCTATTTTAATTACTGGAGAAAATGGAACTGGAAAAGAAGTAGTTGCCAAAACAATTCACCAAAATAGCGATAGAAAAAACGGACCATTCATTGCAGTTGATTGTGGTGCAATTCCAAAAGACATAGGAACAAGTGAATTTTTTGGGCATGTAAAAGGTTCTTTTACAGGTGCAATTAATGATAAGGCAGGATGTTTTGAAGCAGCAAACACAGGAACTCTTTTTTTAGATGAAATAGGAAATTTGTCTTATGAAAATCAAATTTTATTATTGAGAGCCATTCAAGAAAGAAAAATTAAACGTATTGGAAGCAACAAAGAAATTGAAATTGACATTCGAATTTTAGCAGCAACGAATGAAAATTTAAAATTAGCCGTAGAAGAAGGTCGTTTTAGAGAAGACTTATTTCATAGAATTAATGAATTTTCAATTGCCATTCCAGCTTTGAGAAACAGACAAGAAGATATTGAAAAATTTGCTCATATATTTCTTGAAAATGCCTCAATTCAACTAAACAAAGAAGTTACTTCAATTTCAAAAGAAGCTTTGTTGGCATTGTTAAAACACAATTGGCCAGGAAACATTAGAGAACTTCAAAACACAATGAAACGTGCCACTTTGTTGAGCGAAAATAATGAGATTACGCTAACCGCTTTGCCAGAAGAAATTAGAAAAGCTGAAAATAATCCTGAGATTTTAGGCTTAAAAAACAAGTCTGAAAAAATAGCCATTCAAGATGCTTTAAATCTAGCTAATGGTAATAAATCTAGAGCCGCTGAAATATTAGGAATGGCAAGAAAAACGCTTTACAACAAGATAAATCAATATAATTTAGAATAATTAATACTGTTCTAATCTTCTCAAATAAACTTCTAATTCAATGATTATTTTTGAAAGATCGTCATATATATCTTCATAATTTGAATTTTGAATACTATTTTCTTCTATTGTTTGTAACTTCTTTGCTAGGCTTTCATTATTCAATTGACCAATCATAGTTTGCAATTTGTGAGTAATATTTTGAATACTTTCTAAATCCTTATTTGTTGAGGCTGATTTTAACAACGCTATATCAGCATCTAAATCTTTTCTATATTGGACTAAAAACTCATTTATGGCAACTTCATTATTGCCTAAAAAAGTTTTCAAAACTTCTACTACAGATTTGTTCTCTGGAGCCATAGTTTTTAATTGCTGTCCTGAATATGTTGAAAGTAATCCTAAAAGTTGATTTACAGTATAAGGTTTTGTAAGAAAGGCATCAAAAGAAATCTTTTTATCAGGTGATAAAACTGGAGAATTTCCACTAATTGCGATAACTGGAATAGATTGTGTTTTAGGGTTTTGTTTTAAAGCTGTCAAAAAAGTATATCCATCCATAATTGGCATTTGAATATCAGAAAAAATAAGAGAAGGATTATTCTTATTTATAAATTCCAATGCTAAATTACCATCAGAAAAAACGTGAATTTCTTCAAAATAAGGTTCTAAAACGGATTTAGTTAATTGAAGTTGAGAAGCATCATCATCTAAAATCACACAAGACTTTAATTCAATAAATGTTGAAGGTTGCGTTTGATTTTTAATTTTTAGAGGTAAATCAATTGTAAAAACAGAACCTTTTTCCACAGTGCTTTCTAAAAGTAATTTTCCTTCTAATAAATCTACCAAGCGTTTTGAAATTGAAAGTCCCAATCCAGTTCCTCCATAAAGAATTTCAACCTGATTATTTTCTTGTGTAAATGGTTTAAAAATTTTCTCAAACGAAGCTTTTGGAATCCCAACACCTGTGTCTTCAACCGCAATTAAAAGTCTGTCATTGCTTATTTTTGTTTCAATTGAGATGCTTCCTTTTGCCGTAAATTTAAAGGCATTACCTATTAAATTATATAATATTTGTCGCAGTTTATTGTAATCACTATTCAATAAAATTCCTTCGGTTGTAGCTATTTTGAAATGTAATGCAACTTCTTGTTTTTGATGTAAATCTGCAATGCTTTGTGCGGTTTCTTCCAAAAGTTCATTCAAATCAAAATCTTGAAAAGCTACTTGTACTTTTCCTTTTTCCATTCGAACATAATCTAACAAATCAGAAACCAATTGCTGAATGTAATGTGAAGCGGATTTTATCTTTAATAATTGTTCTCTATTGGCCAATTGATTTTCCTTTTTTAACAACTGCTCACTATATCCCATAACAGATTGCAAAGGTGCTTTTATATCGTGACTAACAGTTGCCATTAATTGTTCTCTAGATTCTGAAAGGCGTTCTGCTTTCTTCTTTTGCAGTTCCAATTCTTTTCTATAATTTTTATTTTTTAAGAAATCCATGGATAAAAGGAAAAAGAAAAAAACTACTAGAATTACACAAGCAAAAGCAGCGTTTCGCATTAATTTTAGTGTTTCATTTTGATTTTCTAATCTACTCAATTGCGCTTTTTCTTGATCTTTTTCAATGGCTACACGCAACATTTGAATAATATCGGAAAGTTTTTTGGTAAAGAAAAGTTCGTTTCTAAGCAGGTCAATTTCTTTGGATTTTATTACTACGGTTTGTTTGTTTTTCTCTTTTTGAGCATTTTCTAAAATTAATTTTGAAGCTTTTAAAATAGAATCTGCTTCTTTCATGGAAACTGAATTTGTTGAATCTTTAGGAACATTCTTGTTCAAGTATTCAATATAGTCGTTGGCTACTTTTCGCTGGTAGTTGGTTAATTTTTCAGGTTCTTTGACAAAGTTTTCTAAAAAAAGTTTTCCTTTTGAAACTTCAAGGTTTTTAATTTTATCTAAAATATCATTTAAGGGAGAAGTAGTATCGCTGCTATAATGTAGTGCTCTTAAATCAATAATATTTTGCTCTTTGTATTTCAAATACAGTTTTAGCGTATCTAACAATCCTTGTTCTTTTAGTAAGAATTCGGGTTTTAATTGTTCTAATTTATCAATTAGGAGTGTGTTTTTATCTAAGAAAACTGTAAGAGGTGCTTCTTTATCGGATTGAAGAGCTACTCTGGAAAGATTGTCTGTTTCATAAAAATCGCGAATAAGTTCTGTATAAACTAAATATTTTTTGTCTGTTTTGTCTTCTTGTAACAATCCATTTAGTTTAGATTGTTGATTGTATAAAAACCAAGCTGCAAAAAACATTAAACCTAATAAACACAAGTAACTTATAAGTAGTTTTAGAGAAGTATATCTTGAAACAGTAGCCATTGCATAAAATTAAAAGGAATTGACATAAACTGCTATTTATTTAACTATTTATTATAATTTCAATAGCCTTTTAGATTAAAACAATCTAAACTTGTTTAATTCTCAAAATAAACTTCTGGATTATCTGTGATTTTTAGAAGTTTTATGTAATTCATAAATGTTTGCTTCTTTTCTTGAGGCCACTTTTTAACATCTGGATTTTGCAGTTCTTTTAAAACAATTTTCTCTAAGGCTAATTTTTCTGTTCCTTCTTTGGTAGCTGTTTCAAAACCTTTTAGATTATCTAAGTTGTTAATCCAATATTGAAAAAAACCGTTTTCAGTGGAATTAATTACTTCTTTTACAATAATATAACTTGATTTAGTGGAAAGTTCTTCTTTAGGAAAAACTTCAAATAAATCATTATTAACTGTTTTTAAAAGTGAATCGTTTTTTTGAATTTTCAATAGACTAGCATAAGCATAAAGGGTTCTAACGGTTCTATCACCATTATCATATTTTGCTTTTAAACCTGATGTTCTATAATCTGCATGATACGCTTTTTTGCCTTCATTAATAACGTGATCGGAAGTGACATAAACACCACTGTGATGGATGAAATTTTTATTTCTATCAAAATATAACAAAGCTGGCACGTATTCAAAATGAAGATTTGCATTATCCAGCAATTCTTGTTCTTCCTTTGAAATAACACCTTCTTTTGTGTTTAAAGCATAATTGATAAAGTTCTTGTTGTAAAATTTTTCAACTAGAGTGTCTTTTTTCAATAATTCTCCCAAACTTTTACAAACTGAACAATCTGAATTGTAGTACTCTATGAACACTAATTTTTTTTCTTTTTGGGCTTTTTCAAAGGCTTCAGTCAAAGAAGTTTCAAAACGAACTTGTGCTTGAACTTGAAGACAGAGCAGAAATAAAATTATATATTGAATTCTCTTTTTCATAAACAATACTTTACTCCATAAAAGTAAAATAAATAAAAATCAAAATGTGTTAATCAACTGTTATTTCATCTACAAAAATAAACGCTTCGCCATCAAAAGGGTGTCCTTGATGCCATTCTGGAAGTTTTCCAAAATTGGTAGCCACTACTTTTACATATCTTGCTTTTTGTGTTTTGACTTTTAGTTCAAAAGGTTTTATTACGACTTCGTATTCTTTTGGATCAACAGTATTTTCTACTGTTCCAACTTTTGTAAAATTGATATTGTCTTCAGAAATATAATAATCAACTTTTGTAGGCATTAGTATCCAAGCACGTGTGTCTTGTAAGTAATTGGATGTTATTGTACTTATTTCACGTGTGGATTGCATGTCAACAACACATTCAAAATCTTGTGTTTGATAGCCTTGCCATTCTCCTTTTCTCCAGTTTTCGTTACCGTAAATTCCGTCTAACAAACCTTCATCGCCACCAGCATGATATTGTGGGTTGTATTTTGATTTGATGTTGATTGTGAAATTGGTTGGCTTTTTGAAGAATTGGGCTGAGATGGTATTACTTTGCGAATTATTGTTTAAAACATAAGCAGATATTGTTGAAGTTTGTTGAATTTCAAAAGGTTGATCATACAAAACGAAATGTTTCTTTTCTAGTGTTTCAACTAAATTATTTATTTGATAATAAATTAAATCGTTTTTATTTTGTGATTTTATTTCAACCATCATTTTATCTTTAAACGATTTAGCTTCTGCTTCAATTACAGGAACCGTTATGATTTTTTTAGGAAAAACTTTTGTTGCTGATTCAGTTATATTTATTCCTAAATATTTTTTTAATTTATCTGATGTTTGTTTAGTAATTTGTTTTGTTGTTTTATCTTCAAAATTCAAATTTATTTCTTTAAAAAATGGAGTAACAACTTCCCAATTATTTCCAGCTGGTGTCACCGCATAAATCCCCATTGAACTCAACACATACCAAGCACTCATTTGTCCGCAATCTTCGTTGCCTATTAAACCGTCTGGTGTGTTTTTATAGAATTCGTTTAGGATATAATGTACTTTCTCTTTTGTTTTTTCTGGTTTACCCACATAATTGTACAAATAAGCCATGTGATGACTTGGTTCATTTCCATGTGCGTATTGTCCGATTAAACCTGTTACGTCTACTTGTTCTCTTCCTGTGGTTTTGCTTTCACTGTTGAACATTTCGTCTAATTTGGCTTCAAATTTTTCTGGTCCACCATAAGCTTCAATCATTCCGGGAATATCTTGTAGGACAAAGAAAGAATATTGCCATGAATTGCCTTCGGTAAAATTATTATTGACTTCTCTTGGGTCGAAAGGTTTGTCCCAACCTCCATTTTTCTTTGGACGCATAAACTTGGTGTTCCAATCGAAAATATTTTTCCAATTTTGTGAACGTTTCATGAAGTATTCGTAATCTTCTTTTTTGTTTAAAATTTGTGCCATTTGTGCAATACACCAATCGTCATAAGCATATTCAACGGTTTTGGAAACACTTTCGTGATCGTCATCTATAGAAATGAAGCCTTGTCTTTTGTAGGCTTCTAAACCTAAAACGTCTCTCATTGCTGATGCTTTACTAGCTTCAAAAGCTTTTTCGTAATCAAAACCTTTAATTCCTTTTGCCATAGCATCTGCCATCACGGAAACGGAATGGTAGCCAATCATACAATCGGTTTCATTAGAAGCCAATTCCCAAACCGGTAATCTTCCACCTTGTTCGTATTGTTTTAAAAACGTGTTGATGTAATCGGATGTTCGTTTTTTGTCAATCAAAGTATATAGAGGATGAGCTGCTCTAAACGTATCCCAAAGTGAAAAAACAGTGTAATAATCAAATCCTTCTGCGGTGTGAATTTGGTTATCTCTTCCACGGTATTTTCCGTCTAAATCTTGAGCAATATTGGGTTGCATCATCGTGTGATATAAGGCCGTGTAGAAAATCGCTAATTTTTCTTTATCATTTGAAGTGACTTCAATTTTAGACAATTCTTTGTTCCAAAGAGCTTCAGCATCTTTCTTTACTTTTTCAAAATCCCAATGTTTAATTTCTGAACTGTTTAATTTTGCACCTTCATAGCTTGTTGGAGAAAGCGATACTTTCACTAGAATTTTTTCTCCTTTTTTGACTTGTTTGGAAAAACTTAAAGCTAATTCAACGCCTTCATAAATTTTTCCGTCACTTTTATAATTAGTTTTTTCTTTGTTGATTTTAAGTGGAACATTAAACTCAATTCGAGCATAAACATATTGATTGGTTGCCCAAGCCTCGCTTCTTCTTAAAACCTCAACTGTTTTGTCGTCAATTATTCTGATTCTTCCTTCTAATAATTTATCGCGATGATTCAAATCTAAAATGATATTGGCTGATCCTTTTTCATTAAAAGTATATTCGTGAAACCCTACTCGAGTTGAAGCAGTTAATCTTACATCAATGTTGTGTTTGTCTAATTTTACACTATAAAAACCAGCTGATGCCTTTTCGGTATCATGTGAAAATGAAGAAGAATAGACTTTATTGTCAAATGATGGTTCTCCCATAGTTGGCATTAACATGATATCTCCAAAATCAGAAACTCCAGTTCCGTTTAAATGGGTGTGTGAAAATCCATAAATTACATTATCTGAATAATGATACCCTCCACAACCGTCCCAACTGCCATCAATTCGTGTATCTGGAGAAAGTTGCACCATTCCATAAGGAGTTGTTGCACCAGGAAAAGTGTGTCCGTGTCCACCTGTTCCTACAAAGGGATTTACGTGTTTAGCAAAATCTTGAGCAGAAACTGCTGTAGCAATAAAAAGTATTGAAAAAAGAAAATTCTTCATTTTATAGGTTTTAATTGGCTATAAAATTGGGGAATTTAATTGAATTTACAAAGTTTTCAAACGGTAATAGAAAACAAACAACAATTTATTTATCTTCTGCTCAAGAAATAAATGCAGATATTTTAGAAGCTATTAAGATTGCATTTAAATCTAAAGCAATAACTATTACTATTGAAGAACAGGATTTATCAGAAGTTAATGAAGACACTAAAGAAGTGCTTGATTACAGATTAAAATAATTATTTAAAAAATCCTAATGACGTAGAAAATTTTGAGGATTTATTAGATAAAATGTATCATGAAATATAAGATAGTTTATAGACCTTTTGTAAAAGATGATTTGCAAAACGCTGTTAATTATTACAAAAATATTTCTCCAAAACTAGCAAAGGAATTTCTTTTTAGAGTTAAAGAAGCTAAAACTATATTTTTAATAATCCTGAAGCGGATGATTTAATGTATAAAGGTGTAAGAATGCATAATTTATATCAATTCCCTTATCATATCATTATTATATTGATAAAGAAAACAAACAAATTGTCATTTTAGCGGTAGCTTTTTCAAAAAGAGAGAACTTAAATTTTAAGAAAAGATAATTTTTTAGCTTCTGAATCAAGTTCAGAATGACAAAAATCAAGAATTAAACTCCCATCACACCACGCTTATTTATAGCAGGCAAATCGGTTTGAGCATTTATGTTTATGGAATTTGTTTTGAAAATAAATTTCTTATCATACATTTTACTTCCAATGAAATAAGATAGTGAAAATTCATTATTCAATTGTAAAACACTATTTTCTAGAAACTCAATTTTTACAGCGGTTTGTGGGTCAACTGTTGCAAAAGCGTGACGCAATTGCATGGTATTTCGATTTTCTCCGTTTATTAAACCGTAAGCTCTTGAAACTATCATTGCCATTTCAAGTTTTTCATTTGTAGCATTTAATAAATAGGCATACCAACAATTTTCTTGAAAATCATCGCTCCATTCTTGTATGGCTACAATGTGAACGTTTTCTACTTTTGGGATTTCTATGTCTGCTTTCATGTGTCTTTTAAACCTGACAGGTTTCTAAAACCTGTCAGGTTTGAATTATATCGTTGCTTTAAATTGCTCTAAAAATCTAACGTCATTTTCATAAAACATTCTGATGTCTCCGATTTGGTATAACAACATGGCTATACGCTCAACACCCATTCCGAATGCGAAACCTGAATATTCTTCTGAATTAATATTACAATTTTTTAGAACATTTGGGTCAACCATTCCGCAACCACCAATTTCTAACCAACCTGTTCCTTTTGTGATTCGGTAATCGGTTTCTGTTTTTAAACCCCAATAGATATCGATTTCTGCACTTGGTTCGGTAAATGGAAAATAAGAAGGTCTAAGACGAATTTTTGATTTGCCAAACATTTCTTTCGTGAAGTACAATAATGTTTGTTTTAGGTCAGCAAAAGACACATCTTTGTCAATATACAACCCTTCTACTTGATGAAAAATACAGTGTGAACGTGCCGAAACGGCTTCGTTACGAAAAACTCTACCCGGAGAAATAGTTCTGATAGGTGGTTTGTTGTTTTCCATATAACGTACTTGCACGGATGAAGTGTGTGTACGCAAAAGCAAATCGGGATTTGTTTGTGTAAAAAAAGTATCTTGCATATCACGTGCTGGGTGATATTCTGGTAAATTTAATGCTGTGAAATTATGCCAATCGTCTTCAATTTCTGGCCCTTCGGATACGTTGAATCCAAGAGTTGAGAATATATCAATGATTTGATTTTTTACAATAGAAATAGGATGACGCGAACCAATTGCAATAGGTTCTCCTGGACGCGTTAAATCGCCATAAGTTCCTTTTGCTTCGTCTTTTGTTTCTAAAATTTCCTGAAGTGAGGCTACTTTTTCTTCGGCAGTGGTTTTTAATTGGTTGATTACTTGTCCGAATTCCTTTTTCATTTCGTTAGGAACATTTTTAAATTCGGCAAACAACTCTTTCAGTAAACCTTTGCTACCAAGGTATTTAATTCTAAATTCTTCTAGTTTTTCTTTGTTTTCCGCATTGAAAGCTTTGGCTTCCTCAATGTGTATTTTAATCTTGTCTATCATCGTTCATTTTGTAAAGGGCAAAGTTAGGAAAAAGTTAGAAGTTAGAAGTTAGAAGTTAGAAATTTGTTTCAGGATTAGTGTTGTTAAAATTCTGAAATCAAAAATCGTTAATCTCCAATCATCAATCTATCACTTCTTTTTCTAGAAAATAATTCACAATAGCATCTTTCATTAAAATGGATTGTTCTCCAGCTTTTAAGGTTGGTAATTCTTCTTTTACTTTATAATGAGGCCAACCTTCACTATCGAAATAATCGAATTCGTAATAGCCATAAGGCTCTAGTAAACGGCAAATGGCTATGTGCATTAGGTTTACTTTTTCATCTTTTTTGAATTCTTGGTTGAATTTTCCCAATTCTTGAACTCCTATTAGGTATATGATGGCATCAAGATCTAGTGTTTCACCATCAGCAAATTTGTTTGATAATAGTGTAACTACAGTTTCCCAACGTTCTTTTAATTGTTCGTCTCTAGACATTTTTTTTAGATAAAAGAGAAAAGAGAAAAGAGAAAAGACTCTTCAATTTTCTAAATTTTGAAGTTGCAAAGATAGTAAGTAGGATTTTGACTTTCGATAATTCTTTTATCTTTGTTCTTTTACATATCTTCTTTCTATGAATTTTATTGACATTGTTTTTGCTGTTCTTCTTGGTTTAGCTTTGTATAAAGGAATTAAAAACGGGCTTTTTGTAGAATTAGCCTCTTTAATTGCTCTAATAGCTGGAATTTTTGTTGCTTTAAAATTTTCTGGTTTTGCAAAATCTATTTTAGAGAATGCTGTTTCTTGGAATCCAAAATATATTGAAATTACTGCTTTTGCTTTGACTTTTATAGTTGTTCTTGTGGGTATTCATCTTTCGGCAAAATTGCTGACAAAAATTGCGGATTTTGCTTTTTTGGGTTGGGTTAACAAATTAGCTGGTGCATGTTTTAGTATGCTTAAAACGATTTTGGCTTTAAGTATTGTGATTTTATTGTTTGAAAAGATCAATGTAAATAATATGATTACTTCTCAAGAAACATTAGATGATTCTATCTTTTATAATCCTGTTAAGAAAGTTTCTGAATTTATTTATCCTAAAATTGAGGAATGGTATGAAAAGAGTGTTAAGAAGATTGAACATAATTAAGCAAAAAGAAGCCAATTTATAACACATAATAAAAGGGCTAATTAGCCCTTTTATTTTCAATTTTAGCTTTGTACAAGTATAATATTGAATAAAAATATGGTATGAAAAACATTAAAAAAGTCCAAAATAATTTTATCCATTGACTTCTTTCATTTTTATACAAATGCATTACAGCTACTATAAATAAAATTACATGCAATAAAAATAATAGTAATATTAAATTTTTTGTTAATATCATACTTATAAAATTTAAAGCAATATAAAACTTTTATTTATTTTATGCTAAAAAAATTACCAACTACCTCCAGCACCTCCTCTACCGTCACAACAAAAACTCATTGAAGCAGTATTAAAAATGCCATAACTATTTTCTTTAGGTTTAGAGTCTAATGGTGTACAATCTAAATTACCCAAGCTTTGTTGCTGATTTATTGTTGCTTGTAAATCAGCATTAGCACCGCCAGAAGACATTCCCCAACCTACAACAACAACTTGATCTGAAACATCACATGCTCTGCGAGAAAAAACCAAACCATCAGCTCTGTCTATATTAGAAGTAATATCATTAAAAACACTCAATAGCAAGAAGCTATTTATATCATGGTTACTGTTTAAATTCAATTCTTCAAATAAAACTTCATTTAAATAAAATTGATTTCCTCTTTTTGAAATAAAAAGTTCAGGATTACTAACCTCATAAAAAACATCATTCTCCAAAACAAACTCTAAATTATTTAAATTAATAGTTTTGCTGTTTAAAAAAAGTTCTGGAATTGAGTTTAGTTTGTAAGTAATTTTGTTCTCTTCTAAAGTACAATTTAATTCAAAAACGCCAATATCAAGTAACCCACTTGTCAGTCCACTTGTTGATTTTTTTTGAACTATTGATGAAAATAATTCATCATAATTTTTAGATTCAATTGATTTAACATCATTTAAATCAAAATTTTTACTTTCATCATTCGAGCAAGAAATAATAAAAAGCGTTGCAATAATAAAAAATACCTGTTTCATAAATTTTAATTTTAAAGTTAATAGTCAAAATTTCAAAAAAAAACAGAGATAGATTCAAAAAAAAGAGGACAATATTTTATTTTAAAGGAAAAAAAGTACTTTTGAGGAAACTTAAACCAAGAAATATGGATTTAAAAAAAATCTCTTCAAATATAAAGAAGTTTCGAGAGCTAAAAGGTTTAACTAGAGAATATATCTCTGATGAATTAGGAATGAGTTCTAGTGGATATAGTAAAATCGAAAGAGGTGAAGTAGATTTAACTATTTCGAAATTAGATAAAATTTCTGAAATATTAGAGGTTAGTCCTTCTCAAATACTGAATTTTGATGTGTCAAAAATTTTTAACATTAACAACAATCAAAATGTTCAAGGGATAGGTAGTAAAAAAAGTACAATAAACAATTATATTGATGAAAATACTCAAAAATACATTAGTTTACTTGAAAATGAAATTGAGAAATTAAAAAAAACTACCTAACTTCCTTAACAGTAGTACTCAAAACCCAACCTTCGGTTTTATCTGTTAATTGTATTCTTGTGTAGTTGTCTAACGTTTCTTTTACATAAACTTTTGTACCTTCATGCAGTGTAAAGGCTTTGTCTGCATCTTCACTTGGTTCTGCTTTTACGTCAACGTTATCTTCAAAAACTATGGCTGGTTTGTCTTTCAATTTTAAATTGGTTAAGAAATTTGCTGATAAAAAGGAAACCAAAACTAGGAACAGGGCAATAAAAATAGAAACAAACGAAAAACGTTTAACTTTTGAATTTTCTTTATACAAAAACAAGGCAAAACTCAACAATGTCAATACTGAAAAAATAATACTTAACCATGTCCAAATACTTATTGAAAAAATAGCTGTTATGCTTTTGATAAGTTTTGTAAAGCCTAATTCTTCAATAACTTTTACGTTGTCAATAGTTCTTTTTTGGGCAAATGCTAGGTTTGTGTTTATAGCTTTATCATTGGGTTTTAGCAATAATGCTTTTTCGTAATAATAAATGGATGGAGCTACTTTATTTAATTTATAATAGGCGTTTCCTAAATTAAAATACAAATCAGCTGATTCTTGTTTTAGGCTTTTTTCAATGAATTCGTATTTTTGAATTGCGTTTTCATAATCACCTTTTTTATACATTTCATTGGCAATTTCAAACACTTTTTGAGCGGATTCATCCGTTGTTTGCCCAAAGGAAAACTGGGTTAGGAATATTAATATGTATAATAAATTTTTCATTTTTTTAAACTTTTTCCCTTGAATTTATTGCAGCGTTTTATCACGTGTTTAATATTTAGATTCTGAAACAAGTTCAGAATAACAGAACTCTATTTTAATTTTTTAAACCATTAAGAAATTAAGGTTCATTAAGGTTCTTTCAACTCAAAATTTTTTAACCTATAATCCTTATAAACTTTTAAACTACTTTATTAGACAATTGCTTTTCTAAATCTGAAATAATTAAAACTGCTTTTTCAAAATCTTGTTTTATGGTATCGTCAGAAGATGGTGCATATCGGGCAAATTCTGCTGATTTCATTAAATTGATAAAATCTGTAACGGTTTCATCGGATGCATTTCTTGACAACAATAATTGCTGAATGTTTTCTTTATCCATTTCAGAGGTTTCAATGCTTAATTTAGCTTTCAAGAAATTGTGCAATGCTTTTTCCATAGCTAAATAGAATGGTACTTTGTTTCCTAGTTCTTTTTTGGCTTGACCTAAATATTTTTTGGCTAATTTATTATTGTAGCGCAATCTCATTGAAGTTTCATCTCCTAAATATTCATCGGTTTTACGTTTTAGAATGAATAGTATTGGAATAAAACATAATGGCAATACCAACATTGTATAGTATAAGGTTGAACCAAAAGGTGACTTTTTATTTATGGGTTCAAAATTTGTATTTCGATTTATAAATTGAAATGTTTCTGTTTTTGTAATGTCTTGTTTTTCTGCATCATTTGAAGCTACAGTTGCTAAACCTGGTCCGTCTATAACTTCAACAATAAATTCTTGTGAGGTTACCGTTTTGTATGAATTTGTTTTTAAATCAAAATAAGAAAAAACTATTGGTTTTATTGGGTATTTGCCTTTAGCTTGTGGCACAATGGTGTATGTATCCGAAATTTTTCCGACCATTCCAGATAAGGGTGTGTTTACTTCTTCGTTGTGTTTTGGTTCAAAAACATCAAAAACTGTTGGTAATTCTAACTTTGGCAGTTCAAATAATTTTAAATTTCCTTTTCCTGAAACTTCAACAGTTAAATCTAGTGATTCACCAAATTTGACTTGATTTTTTGAGGGTACTACTTTGAAAGAAAAATCGCCAACAGCACCTGTAAAGTTTTCAGGTTTATTTTCTGGAAGTGCTTTTACGTTGATGGTTCTTGCTCCAGCTGAAATGGTTTTTCTCACTGTTTTGTATGGGTCATCAAAAGGTGAAGTCATTCGCACAGGAACATTTATATCTAAAGTGATTGTTAATGGATCGAGTGGTTTGTTTCCGGTTTCTTGAGGGTATAGGATAACTTTTCGCCATTCTACCATTGCATAGTCTTTTCCGTTTAATTTGGACAATACAACTTTTAAATTTTTAATGTCTTGATATTGACTCCAAAAACCATTGTATGCAGGATTTTCGGTTTCTCTAACATTGTTTACTCCATATCTTGGATCAAAATAAATTTTGTAAACTACTGTAACGGGTTCGTTTACATAAGGGTTTTGTTTTGAAATTTCGGCTACCAAGTGCACTCCATCGCCCACATGAGCAAGTGGATTGTTTGGATCACGTGGCATTTCCATGGCTTTTACAATTTTTACAACTACGGGATTTGATTTGTAAACTGTTCCCTCATATTCAATGGTTGCTGGTTGAATGGTAAAAGTTCCTTTTGATTTTGGTGTTAGATAAAAATTGAGTTGTGTAAATATTTCTCTTCTGCTATTTACTTTTCCGTTTACTATAGAAATTGATGTATTATTGCCTTTGCTTATTGATGGGCCTTCAACTCTAAAATTATCTAAATTAGGTTGTTGAAAATTATCGCCATCGTTATTGATTATATAAGTCAAAAGAATTTTTTCGTTTAAAGCATAAGTATCTTTGTCTGTTCTTGCTTCAAATTTTACTTGTGCAAAAACAGTGTATTGTATTAAAATTGTGAAAATTAAAATAATCTTTTTCATTTTATTCTTCCTAAATTTTTATTTAGATTCTCAAACAAGTTCAGAATGACAAAACATTTTACCAATCTTTATCAGTTTGAATTCGAACTCCTTTTTCCTTGCGTGCATTTACTTTTTCTTGAATTTTCTTTTCGGCGTTGTTAACTGCTTCTAAGATGTTTTCAATTTTTTGTTTGTCTGCTCCTTGTGGTTGAGGATTTCCTTTATCTTCTTTGTCTCCTTCTTTATTTTTTTGGTCTTTTTTATCTTTATTTTCGTTTTGGTCTTGTTGGTTTTGATTTTTTTTATTGTCTTTCTCCTGATCTTTATTTTTGTCCTTTCCTCCACCACCGCTTTTTGGAGGATTTTCTTTTAGGAATTTTTTTGCTAGTGCATAATTGTATCTTGTTTGTTCATCATAAGGATTATTGCGCAAAGCATTTTTATATGATTCAACAGCTCCTTGATAATTTTTTTCTAACATTAAAGTATTTCCTAAATTGTGAAATGCTTTATGTTTTTCTTCTTTTGTTTTGGCTGAAGTTGTTGCTTCAAAATACTTAAATTTTGCTTCTCCAGGTTGGTTTTGTCTGTAAATACTGTTGCCTAAATTATAGTAGGATGCTGATTTGACCTCTTTGTCTGATGAAGCAGAAACTCGGTAATCGGCTTCTGAAGCTGTGTATTTTTTACCTTTGAAAGCCTCGTTTCCGTTGTACAAATTTTTATGATCTTCTTGAGCAAAAATGAAAGAAGAAGCTAATAATACCAAATAAACAATTACTTTATTCATCTTTTTTTTCTTTAAATAAATTCAACTTTTGAAACCAAGCTGTTTTTCGTTCAAACATTAGTAAATCAACAAATAATAACACAAATGCTAAGACTAAAAACCATTGATATTGGGATTTGAATTCTGCTACTTGTTGGGTTTCAGACTCATTTTTTTCAATGGATGCTAAAACGGTTTGCAAATTATCAACGACTGTTTTTGTATTGTTTCCGTCTAAATATTTTCCTTTGGTTTCTTGTGCTATTAATTTCAGGGTTTCTGGATTCATTTTAGTGACTACTGTTTCTCCATTTGAATCTTTTTTGTAGCCTAAAACTTTTCCGTTTTCTTTTATTGGAATTGTACCTCCTTTGGCACTTCCTACACTAATGGTTACAATTTTTATGCCTTTTTCTTTGGCAATTTCTAAGGCTTCTTTTGAATCATCGCCATGATCTTCTCCATCAGAAATTAGAATCAGCAATTTACTTTGTTGTTCGTCGTCAAAAAAGTTAATGGCTTGGTTTATGGCTTGGTTCAAAGCTGTTCCTTGTGAAGAAAGCATATTTGTATTGGCGTTTTGCAAATACATTTTCCCGATGCTATAATCTGATGTCATAGGCAAAATTGGGTAGGCACTTCCTGCGTAAGCTATTAATCCAATTCTATCTCCTTGTAAATTATTGATGATTTGGTTGATGATTTGTTTTGATTTTTCTAGGCGATTAGGAGCAATGTCTTCTGCCAACATACTTTTAGAAACGTCTAGTGCAAAGACTATATCAATTCCTTCTCGTTTGATGGTTTCCATTTTTGTTCCTAATCTTGGATTGGCAATTGCAATTACGATTGCACTTAACCCTAAAATCACAATAAGGAATTTAAGAATAGCCTTGAACGAAGAATATTCTGGAATTAATTTTTTTACTAATTCTATATCTCCAAATTCTTTTTGTTTTCTGCTTTTCCAATATAGATTGAATACAAAAAACACTACCACAATGGGTATGATTAGTAATAAATACAAATATTTTGATTCTTCTAATTGATACATTTTATATAAATCCTCTTAAAATTGTGTTTCGCAATACTACTTCTATCAATACTAAACCGCAAGCTATTAGTAATAGTGGTCGAAAAAATTCGTTATAATTGGTGAACTTTTTCTCTTTAATTTCGGTCTTTTCAAGTTTATTGATGTTGTCATAAATATCTTGAAGTTTTTCATTGCTGGTTGCGCGATAATAAATTCCGTCCGTTTTTTTGGCAATTTCTTTCATTAAACTTTCATCGATTTCAACATCCATCATTTGGTATAGAAATTTTCCGTTTCTATCTTTTGCGTATGGGAACATTGCTCTTCCGTTTGTCCCTATGCCTATGGTATAAACTTTTATGCCGTATTTTTTGGCAATATCAGCAGCCATTCTTGGGTCAATTGTTCCTGAATTATTTACTCCATCAGTCAATAAAATTACAACTCTGCTTTTGGCTTTGCTTTCTCTTAATCGATTTACTGCTGTTGCTAAACCTACACCTATTCCTGTTCCGTCTTGAATAATTGAATCATCATATTCTATTGATTTTATAGCTTGTTGAACAATTAAAGCATCTGAAGTAACGGGTGTTTTTGTGTAGCTTTCTCCTGCATAAACTACGATTCCAATTCGGTCGTTTATTCTATCATTTGCAAATTTAGAGGCTACTTTTTTAAGGGCTTCAAGTCGGTTTGGTTTTAAATCTTTGGCTAACATACTTCCCGAAACGTCAATTGCCATTACGATATCTATTCCGCTCGTTGATTTTTGCTTGACGGAAACGTCTACTGTTCTTGGTCTGGCTAAGGCAACAATCATCAACGAAAGGGCTATTAGTCGCACATAGAACAATAGTGGTTTTACTTTGGATAATAAGGAAGCATTATTTTTAAAGGATTTTATAGAACTAATTTTTAAACTTGCATCTCTTTTGTTTCTGTTGTAATAATACCAAAATATAGCTACTGGAATTGTTAGAAACAACCAGAAAAAGTGAGGATTTAAAAAGGTTATATTTCCCATTATAAACTACTTTTTTTAAGTTCAATTGAGTTGCGTACTCGTTCCATCATTTTTTCAGCGTCTTTATCGCCATCTTTATAAATTAGGAAGAATTCTTGAGCTGAATTTGCTTGAGTAAAAACTACGATTTCAAAAGCCATTTTGTATTCTTTGTTATCCGCTGGATTCAACGCTGTGAATGTTCCATAGGCTTTTTTTCCTGTTAGTTCTTTTGAAGGCACATAGTCATCTGTTTTAACGATTATGTTTTTTGCTCCTAATTGTTCAAGTGTTTTAATATCTTGTTCTATCACAACATCTTTGTCCATATTCACAGAATCCTTGAAAGTTGTTGTGTTTAATGTAATTGAAAAATTGTCTAATAGACTACCATAAGTAAATTTACTTGTTGTTTTTACTGTTGGTGGCAAGTTTTGTTGCACTCTTTCATCAACTAAACGTTTTAGTACTCTTGGTGTTTCTATCTTAATGGCTGGATCACCATATTCTGAAGTTACCCATTCTTTTTCTAATAGTTCTTTTGAAGTATGACCAATGTAATTGTCTTTTAAATAATCATATCCAATGGTATAAGCAAAAATAAATACGGATAGAATTAAAAAGAAAACAGCTATTCCAATGGAAATAATTACTCGTTTTACTTTATCTTTTTTAGCTTTCTTGCGTTTAATTTCTTCTAAAAATAAGTTGTTTAATTCTTCTTGAGTTCTTGGTGTTGCTTTGTCTAGTGTAACTAAAAATTCGTTTACTACCTGTTTACTTTGTTCAATTTCTTCTGGCATAGGTTGCGATTTAGCAAATTTTACCAAATCGGCATTTTTTAATACTTGATTGAACTGATTTAAAAGTGAAGGATTAATTTTTATACTTCTTTTGCCTGTTTCTTGTCTCAAAGCGGTAAACAGTTCACTTGAGGTACTTTCCATGGCAGGAATTGACAGTGCTTCTTCAATGTAAACTCTGGCTATATCTGTTAATTCAGAATAATATTGTTTTACATTACCGCTTTGCCATAGACTCTTTTTTTCTAAACCATCTGCATAAGCTAAAGCTTTTTCTATGGGTGAAGCGTATCCTAAAAATTCTTCTTTTTTGTTTTTTTGGATTCGTTTTATCAGAAAGTATGCTAAAGCTCCCAAACCAATAACTAAGAGTCCAAATAAAGCATATTTCCACCAATCGCTGGCTGGTTTTTTTACTTCTACAATGGGTTTGATGTCAAACATGGGTTGTACAATGGTATCAACCTTTATATCATTAACTCTAACAGTTGTTGAATCTGAAAAATAATCTTTGTTGTTGATTTTTACTGCAATACTTGGAATTTTATATACGCCTGAATCAAATTGGGTTAAACCATATTTTTTGATTAATTCCAGTTTATCTTCTTTTTTGATAGTGTCAATTGGATATGATTCTAAAACTTCCATAAGTCCAATGAATTTTCTTTCGGGAAAAATCACATGGTCTTTTAGGGAAACTTTTGCTTTTAAAATTAAGTTAAGTTGTGACCCAATTTTTATTTCAGTTGAATCAACTGTAGAAGTCAACGATTGGGAAAATCCAAAAGTTGAAATCAATAAAAATAGTATATATAATTTTTTTGTCATTTTTATTTCTGCAATCAAAAATCATTAATCTTTAACCTATTCTTTTGTCAAGCTGAACTCGTTTCTACTCCTAATTCTATATAGATGCTGAAATAAATTCAGCATGACAAGGTTGTGTTTTTTACTTCTGCAATCTCAAATCTCTACCTTGCTTTAAAATAGCTCAGTAGTTTTTTTACATAATTTTCATCTACTCTTGAATGAATTACACCTGCTCCAGATTTTGAAAACGTTGTTTTGAAATAATCAACATTTTCTTTGTGATTTACTTCATAATCTAATCGCAATTTTTTTGAATTGGTATTTACGTACATCAATTCGTTTGTTTCGGCATCTAACATTTGGACTAAACCGATATTTGGGATACTTTCTTCTCTTTGATCAAAGACTCTGATTCCTGTGATATCGTGTTTTTTTGAAACAATTTTCAGTGTAGGTTCATAGTCTTTTACCATGAAATCTGAAATCACAAAAACAATTGCTTTTTTCTTCATGATGCTCGACAAGAATTTCAAGGCTTGTGATAAATCAGTTTTTTTGCTTTTTGGTTGGAATTCAATTAGTTCTCTGATAATTCTCAACACATGTGATTTTCCTTTTTTGGGTGGAATGAATAATTCAATTTCGTCAGAAAATAGAATTAACCCTATTTTATCATTATTGTTTGTAGCTGAAAAAGCAAGTGTTGCACCAATTTCGGCAATTACTTCACTTTTTAATTGATTTTTTGTGCCAAAACTTTCTGAACCAGAACAATCCACCATCAACATCATGTTTAATTCTCTTTCTTCTTCAAAAACTTTTACATAAGGCTCGTTGTATTTTGCTGTTACGTTCCAATCAATGCTTCTAACATCATCTCCAAATTGGTATTGGCGTACTTCGGAAAACGTCATTCCACGACCTTTAAAAGATGTGTGATATTCTCCCGAAAAGATATGATCACTCAATCTTCGGGTTTTGATTTCTATTTTACGTACTTTTTTGAGAATTTCTTTCGTATCCATTTTTCTTTAGTAATCAGTGTTCAGTTTTTAGTGATCAGTGATTAACTTTGTGTTGAATAATTGTCAATAATTGAACTTTTTGTAGTAATTGTAAAGTTTCAGTGTGTTATTTTACGTTGAGTGACTGCCAACTAATAACTGAACACTGCCAACTAGACTAAGGTACTTCAACTTCGTTTACAATTTTATTGATAATATCTACTGACGTTACATTTTCGGCTTCAGCTTCATAAGTAATTCCGATTCTGTGACGAAGCACATCGTGAACAACTGCACGAACGTCTTCTGGAATTACATAACCTCTTCGTTTGATAAAGGCATAACATTTTGATGCCATTGCTAAATTAATACTACCACGAGGAGAAGCACCAAAACTGATTAATGGTTTAAGGCTTTCAAGTTTGTATTTCTCTGGATAACGCGTGGCAAAAATGATGTCTAGAATATATTTCTCGATTTTTTCATCCATGTAAACTTCTTTCACTGCTTCTTGAGCTCTTTTGATTTGCTCCACAGAAACAACTGGATTTATTTTATCGAAATTACCCATTAGGCTTTGTTTCATAACAATGCGTTCTTCTTCCATTTTTGGATAATCGATAACTGTTTTTAGCATAAAACGGTCTACTTGAGCTTCAGGCAATGGATAAGTTCCTTCTTGTTCTACTGGATTTTGAGTGGCTAATACAAAAAACGGTTTGTCTAATTTAAAAGTTGTATCGCCAATCGTAACTTGTTTTTCTTGCATGGCTTCTAACAAAGCTGATTGCACTTTTGCTGGAGCACGGTTAATCTCATCCGCTAAAACGAAATTAGCGAAAATAGGTCCTTTTTTGATGGAGAAGGCATTTTCCTTCATGTTATAAATCATTGTTCCAACCACATCTGCTGGCAATAAATCTGGCGTGAACTGAATTCTACTAAAGCTACCTTCAACGGCTTGAGCTAAAGTATTAATGGCTAACGTTTTTGCCAAACCTGGCACACCTTCTAACAAAATATGTCCTTGTCCTAAAAGTCCTATTAGCAATCTTTCTATCATGTGTTTTTGACCTACAATAGTTTTATTCATTTCCATTGTTAGTAAATCAATAAATGCACTTTCCCTTTCAATCTTTTCATTAATGGCTCTAATGTCCAAAGTCATAGTATTTTCTTCCATATTATTATTAATTTAGTACCAATATTCTTGGGCAAAATTGTATTATTTTTTTAACATTTCAAAATTGTAATTTTTTTTACTTTTATGTTGTTAACATTGCGTTAAAAATAATATGTAAAGCCTTTAATTGGGAATGATTTATGATTTAGTTTTATACTTTTAAGAAAAAATTTAAAAATACTATAAATATGACTGCAAAACTTTCGCCAATTATAGCTGGTGTAATGAATTGGGGTGTTTGGGATAAAAACTTAAATACTCAAGAAATGAATGCTTTAATTCATGCTTTTTTAGCACAAGATATTACTTCTTTTGATCATGCTGATATTTATGGTGGTTATACAACGGAAGCTCAATTTGGAAATGCATTTTCTCAGTCTAAAATAGATAGACAATCTATTCAACTTGTTTCAAAATGTGGTATTAAATTGCTTTCAAACGAAAGGGATTATAAGATAAAACATTATGATTACAGTGCCGAATATATTGTTTGGAGTGCCGAAAATTCGTTAAAAAATTTAAAAACAGATTACTTAGATTTGTTTTTATTACACAGACCAAGTCCATTAATTCAACCTGAAGAAGTTGCAAAAGCGATAGAACAATTAAAAACACAAGGAAAAATAATTTCTTTTGGAGTTTCTAACTTTACCAATTCGCAAATTGAATTGCTACAAAAAGCAGTAACTATTGAGTATAACCAAATTCAATTTTCTGCAACAAATTTTGAAGCTATGTTAGATGGAAGTTTAGATTTTATGCAACGTCAAAACATAAAACCAATGTCATGGAATCCTCTAGGAACAGTTTTTAAAGAAGATTCTAAGCAAACACGTAGGTTAAAAAAAATATTGACAAATTTAGTCATCAAATATGAAGTTTCATCTGATGTGCTACTTTTGGCTTGGATTTTGCAACATCCTTCTCATATTCTTCCAGTTGTAGGAACCACAAATTTATCCCGAATTCCTCAATTAAATAAGGCTTTAATAACAAAATTAGACTTAGAAGATTGGTTTGCAATTTGGACAGAAAGTCAAGGAAATGAAGTGCCTTAAAGCAGTCCTTATTCAGTAGCAGTTGGCAGTATAAAGCTGCTTAAAACCTTAAAATATGATTAACAAACGCTTGCTTATTAAAAATTTATTAGCTCACAATGATGAGAATAGTTTTTATGACAAAAAGCGTCAACTGAACTTACATTCAAAAGAAGGAAAGGCTAAATTTTTAAAACATATTTCTGCGCTTTCAAATTCAAATCCTACCAATACTTCTTTCATAGTTGTAGGTGTAGAAGATGAAACCAATGAAATTGTGGGCGACGACTTTTTTGATGATAGTCGCATTCAAAACTTAGTAAATGCCTATTTGGAAAATCCTCCAAAAATTCAGTATGAAAATGTTCCGTTTCCTAATTTGCCTAAAGATAAAGTTGTTGGTTTAGTAACCATCAAACCTAACGGAAAGGTTTCTAGGTTTAAAAAAAACATTCATACAATTGTGGCAAATTCAACTTTTATAAGAGTTGGGAGCAACACTATGCCAACGGAGGAAAAGGTGTCTTTTTCAAAAATAAATACTGAAACTGTTATTAGTATTGAAAATAATTCAAGAAACAGCGTTGAACATACTTTGGAAAGTGTTTTAGATTTCATCAATAAAACTCATAAAGATTTACCCTCAAAATATAAAGTTTTTAAGGAACTTTTTGTGGTTTGCTGGGCAGGAAATATAAAGAAAGTTAAAGATAAAATTTATTATTCAAGAGTAGATATTGAACTGGTAAATGAGCAAGTAAAATTATTCTATTCTGCTTTAGATGAGATAAGTATCACGTATGATAATGATTCTTTTACAATTACTGAATATGTGAGATTAGGTATAAATGACAAAACAAGTTATTATCCTTTAGAAAAATTAAAAATTACTTTTTTTGATAATGGTTATTATAAAATGGATGCAGAATTTTTGTTTGAACCGCCTCAGTATAATAGAAAAATGCTTCATCACATTTACAACTCAACTTTAGCTTTAATTCAAAAAATGACTAAAGGTAACTCTCTAAATCAACAGGAGAAAAAAGATGTAGAAAATATTCCTTCCGTTTTGATGATTTGTTATTTGAATCATTTTAAAGATGCCAAACAAAAGTTAATAGATGCTAAATTAGTTTTAAAACAGTATGAAAATCCCGAAGTTTACACCGCTTTTAAAGAAGCATTACGCGTTTTAAGAAAAATGAAATATAATAAAGAATGAATAGAAAATTAGTTATAGGTGACATTCACGGTGGTTTAAGAGCTTTAAAGCAAGTTATAGAAAATGCAAATGTTACCTCAAATGATACTTTAATTTTTTTAGGGGATTATGTTGATGGTTGGAGCGAATCACCTCAAGTTATTGATTTTTTGATGGATTTAGACCAAGAAAATGATTGCATCTTCATAAGAGGAAATCATGATGATTTGTTGCTGAATTATCTTAAAACAAATTCTTACAATGAAGAATGGTTTTTACATGGAGGAAAATCCACAGTAGAAGCTTATGAAAAAGTAGAAGAATCCATAAAATTAAAACACATTGCTTTCCTTGAAAATCTAAAAGCTTACCATCTTGATGATAAAAACAGGCTGTTCATTCATGCTGGTTTTACCAATTTAAAAGGTGTTGAATTTGAATACTTTAAACCAATGTTTTATTGGGATAGAACCTTGTGGGAATTGGCATTAGCTTTAGATAAAAACATCAATTCAGCAAGTGATTTATATCCAAATCGATTGAAATTATATCATGAAATTTATATTGGACATACTCCTACAACAAAAATCAATCAAACTATTCCAATCAACAAATCTTCCATTTGGAATATCGATACAGGTGCTGCTTTCATTGGTCCATTAACCCTTTTTGATGTTGAAAGTAAAGAGTATTGGCAAAGTGACCCATTACCAACTTTGTATCCTAATGAAAATGGTCGTAATTAAATTTAACTTATTATCTTTGTTCTACATTTATAAAGAAGAAACAAATGAAAAAAATTACTACTCTTATTATCGTTTTAGTTGCTTTTACAACAAACGCTCAAGTTTTTAAAGGCAAAGGTGATACAAAGTTTCAAGTTGGTGCCAACATGCAAAAGGGAGGAACTGGAATTAATGTTACTACAGATTTTGGTTTAGGCGAAAATATGTCTTTTGGTTTTGTTGCCGTTTATTTGCTAAATGCTGACAAAATAAATGATGTTAAACCTGATTTTGAAGATAGAGCTGATGTTAAAATCCGTTTCAATGCAAACATAGGTAATGTTTTAAACATAAGTGATGCTGTTGACATTTATCCTGGGTTGAGTTTAGGAACTAGAAATTTTGGTGGTCATGCAGGAATACGCTATTTCTTCACAGATGGTTTTGGTGTTTATTCTGAGGCTTTTTTCCCAATTGCAAGTTACAAAACAGATTTAGTAGGTTTTGACAAATACAACAATCAATTTACTTTTAACATTGGAGCTAGTTTCAATTTATAATAGAATCAATGAGTATAGTTACTGAAAAGAGATTAAAAGACAGAAGTGGTTCCGTTTGTGAAATTAGTGGTGTAGATGAGAATTTAGTGATCTATTTAATAGCACCCAAAACTGATGAAACACCTGAAAATTGCATCTTAATTTCAAAAAAATTAAAAGATCAAATCGAAAATCCTGAAACAACAGACCCAAACGATTGGAGAGGATTGAGTGATAGCATGTGGAATGAAAATCTTCCTGTGCAAATAGTATCATGGAGAATGCATGCTCGTTTAAAAAACAACGATATGCTAGAAATGATGTATTTAGATGAAGATGCATTAGAATGGGCAAAAGCTACTGGTGAAGCTGACGATGATGAAGGGAAAATAATTCACAAAGATTCTAATGGAAATATTCTTAACGATGGAGATTCCGTTGTTTTAATTAAAGATTTAGATGTTAAAGGAGCTAATTTTACTGCAAAACGTGGTGCTGCGGTTCACAATATAAAATTAGTTTGGGACAATGCCGAACATATTGAAGGCAGGGTTGAAAACCAACATATTGTTATTTTAACTCAATATGTAAAGAAAACAAAATAGAGTAAAACATACATCCCATAAAAAAGTCCCTAATTGAATTAGGGACTTTTTGTTTAGTTTGGGTTGGTTAATTTTTGTTTGGGTTGTGTTTATTTCTTTACGATTAAGAACTCTGAACGTCTGTTTTGAGCGTGTTGTT